>Ga0129309_1000028_pt1 | contig 144345 bp, 140 predicted proteins | sample L1105metagenome_FD_94439 | JGI IMG/M metagenome (GOLD analysis project Ga0129309, IMG submission 94439) | Ring-tailed lemur group fecal microbial communities from Wisconsin, USA - L1105 metagenome | ecosystem: Host-associated > Mammals > Digestive system > Large intestine > Fecal | place: USA...
ATATGCAAAGGTAGTTCTAACAGAAAAGTAGACACTGTGGTGACGTGCACTAGCCGACAAAGCTACTTGAGCTGACATGTCTATTGAAGAAGAAAAAATTTGCGCAAAACTATTGACAGTACCAAGAAAAAATAAAAACAGCTAGTTGCGGTACAGTTTCTATACAATAACTAGCTGTTTTTGTTTGATGTTTTATTTTGCCAGCTCCAGCATCAATTTTACTACGGAGCTTTCTATGGTATCCTGACCCGCGCTTTCTGCGCCTAAGCGCTGAGCGAGAATGCCCATGGGATAGGTGTCTAAATGTACGCCGTTATACAGGCATTGAGTATTGCAAATGATTTTTACGCCTTGATGGAGTAATTTTTCTAAAAACGGAAGCCAGTTATTATCGCCGTTGGGAACGCCGCCTGCGCCAAAGCCTTCAATAACTAAGCCCTTGTAACCTTGCGCCAAATAATAATCTAAAATATCCGGCGTAGTGCCGGGGATTATTTTGATGACGGCAACCTTGGACTCCAGCTTGGTGTTTACGCTGAAATTTCCTTCGCCGTAACCGCCGCCATGCAACGCTTTTTTGTGCCAAAAAAGATGATTATGACTGATGGTAGCTAGGGGCGGACGGTTAATGCTGGCAAAGCCGTTAAAATCCAGTGTATAAAGCTTTTTAGCGGCAGTACCGTGAATAACAAGATTGCCAAAAACTAAAGCTACACCCTGCAAATCACTGCAAGCGGCAACAAAGGCATGATAAATATTATCTGCTGCGTCGCTGCCTTGTGCTTGAATAGGCAGCTGTGCGCCAGTGAGTATCACAGGCTTATGGCAGTTGTGCAGCATTTGGCTTAGGGCTGCTGCCGTATAAGCCATGGTGTCTGTGCCATGGGTAATAACAAAGCCATCGTAACGCTCGTAATTTTCCGCGATAGCCTGCGCGATAACGCACCAATGCTGGGGTGATAAATTACTACTATCTAAATTCAAAAGCTGACGGGAATCAATGGCGCAAAGTCCTTCTAAATCAGGCACCAGCTTGAGCATTGCAGCAGTATCAAGAGCCGGAATTAAACCGTCTGCGGAGGGAACGCAAGCAAGGGTACCGCCGGTAGCAAGCATAAGAATTTGTTTCATAATTAATACACCTCTTTAGCAAATCAACACTGGTTATAAATTAAATAGCGGCAATTATCTATATTTATTGGTATGCTTTTTGCGTTGATGTTCTACGCGGTAATCTGCTTGCGTTTGGTATACTTGGTAGATATACAGCGCGCACAAAGGAATAACAATGAACATACCCAGCCAGCGATTGTTAAAGAAATAAGAGCCTGCCATGCCCACAATCAAGCTGACGATAACTACAAACAGCATATTCACTTTGTATTTCATGAGTAGTTTTTTCATTTTTAAAAAGCCTCCTAAAATAATTGATAAATTTATGAGTTAATGAACAGTGCTGACTGTTCAAAAAAGCTTAGTTAAATTGTAAACAATTCTTGAGGAACGACAATATTTTTCACAGGAATTTTACTGGCGTCAAAAATTGTCAACAGATCTGTGGCAGTGATGGGTTCTGGCTTAGGAATTTGTCCTGCCATATATGCTAAAAAGCCGATAATAGGCTCCGGACTGCCGAAATGACGGCGCAGCACGCTGATTTCCAAATCCTTGTCGCGTTTTGCCAGCCTGCGTCCGTCGGGCGCTGTTAAAAGCGGAATGTGGCAGAAGCTGGGGGGAGTAAAGTTTAATAATTTATAAATATATAACTGCATAGGCGTGGAACTTAAAAGGTCGCTGCCCCGCACAACCTGCGTTACCCCCATAAGAGCGTCGTCAATAGTTACGGCCAGTTGATAAGCAAAAACTCCGTCGCTGCGGCGGACAATAAAATCACCGCTTTCACGGACTAAATTATAACATTGATTGCCGTAATGACCGTCTGTAAACCTTAGCGGAGCGTTTGCAACCTGCAAGCGGTAAGCAGGCGCACGCAGCTTAGATTTGGCTTCTCGCTCCTGCTGCGAAATGTTGCGGCAGGTTCCGGCGTAAATAGTGCGTCCGTCGCTGAGATGGGGCGCTTCGGCTGCGTGCAGCTCGGCACGGCTGCAAAAGCACGGATAAATCAGCCCCTGCTGCTGTAAGTGTGCAAAATATTTTTGGTACACAGCGCTGCGCTGACTTTGAAAATAACTTTCGCTGTTTTCGCTTGCGTAAGCGCCTTCGTCCCAAAAAAGTTCCAGCCATTCCAAATCACGAGCCAGCGCGTCGGCTTTGGCGTGGGTACAGCGTTGCGGGTCTAAATCTTCAATGCGCAGAATTATTTTGCCGCCAACGCTTTTGGCATACAGCCAAGCAAGCAGGCTGCAAAAAATATTACCCAAATGCAAAAAGCCGCTGGGAGTAGGTGCAAAACGACCGACGGTTAAGTTAGCCGCAGAAAAATTTGTGGGAGAAAACATTGTTAGGCACATCCTTTTATTCTTACGCTTATATTTTATCATATAGGCGACTGCTTGTGTATAATATTTCACAGTAAAAGCTGCTGTAAAAATAAGTATGCGTTGATTTTTTGCCAAGATATGCCTATAATGAAAAGCAGGAAGGGTAACGATATAAAAAAGTATATTAAGGAGGTGCCGTATGGCTGACGAAAGAATTACCGACGGATATAAGGACAGTGCTGATATTGAATGGGAAGCGGAAAAAATTTGCCGCTGGGCTGCCGCCCGCGCAGGCGTGATTGTGGTTGCGCCGCTTATAGGCACTATGACCTTAATGGCTAATGAGGTTTATATGATTACCCGTCTGGCAGAGCTGCGGGGAATTAAGCTGAACGAAAGTGCAGTTTTGGGACTTTTAGGTTCTTTGGGCGCTACTTTTGTGGGACAGACTTTGGTAACGCTGATTCCTTTTGCACCTATCCAAATACCTGTGGGCATTTCGGTTACCTATGCCGTAGGCAAGGTGGCCAACGCTTGGCTTAAAGCCGGCAGACCGGAGGATATAGCGGCTTTTAAAGAGGTTTACGAAGAAGCTAAAGCTGAGGGTATGGCAAGGTTCAAAGAATTTAGCAAGCTGAACTGCAAAGATGAGCCTTTAGGTGACGAGAGCAAACGCTTTGATTTAGATTCGCAAGAAATATTTGACAGCGTTACCCGCAAAGCCGACGCTATGGAATATAAATTAAGCGATGCTGTGCGTAAGGTAGAAAATAAACTGAAAGATTAAATGTAGAAATCACACAATATAAATGTTAATAATTTTATGTATTTATGGAGTGAACGTATATCATGATTCAATATGGTAAAAAAATCACTTTGTTTTTAGTAGATGGCAATGCTGATGGTATTGTTACAGCGGAATTATCTAATTGGAATGGTAAAGCAATAAAGTTGCCTAGAGTTTCAGTTGCAAGTTGTAATAGAGAGGATATTGAGGGTGTAGGCGTATATTTTTTGTTTTCAGAAGATGATAATGGTGAGCGTGCTGTTTATATTGGCGAAGCTGAAAATATAAAAAAACGCTTATTGCAACATATCGTTAATAGTGCAGAAAATTTTTGGCCTACTGCAGTTATGTTTACAGGAGCAGCCCTAAATAAAACTTGTATAAGATATTTAGAGAATAAATTGGTTATTCTTGCTAAAGAAACAGAGCAATATAAAGTTTTAACTAAAACAACTTATCAAAACACTGTGATTTCTGAAGCAGACGAAGCAGCTATGCTAGAGTTTATTGATAATATCAAAATAATAATCAATGCTTTAGGTTTTAATGTTTTAGAAAAAACGAGAAAATGTATCAATACTACTCAAGATGATAATGACAAAAAAAATAATGAGATAACAGAAATTTTTTATATAGAGAAAACAGATGATAGCATTTCTGCTCAGGGGATGTTAAATACTAATGGATTTTTAGTATTAGAAGGGTCAAAAGTGTGCAGAAATATAAAACCTTCATTTGAAAAAGGGCAACCAGGATATTACAAAAGTAGAAAGGACTTAGAAGAAAGAAAAATTATTGATAATAGTTATTTGTTTACAAAAGACTATTTATTTAAATCTCCTTCAGCAGCTGCTGCAGTAATATTAGGGAGAAATGCTAATGGTTTAAAAGAGTGGAAAAATAAAAATGGTAAAACATTGAAAGATTTAAACATCTAAAATGTAATTCAAAAGTGGGTAGCTTATAAATCTGCGCGCTTTTTCTTAACTTGTTGACATACGTATTACTACGTGTTAAAATATAAGGAAGGGGAAGAATGAAAACATCTGAACTGTTAAAACTTCTAAAAGATGCTGGATGTTATAAAATAAGAAACGGAGCAAATCATGATGTATGGTTTAGTCCGCAGACAAATAGACAATTTACAGTACCACGACACGGAGCAAAAGAAGTAAAAACTGGCACTGCGCAAAGTATTATAAAAGTAGCGGGAATTAAATAAAGTTCGTTCTTTAGGAGGTATATGAAATGAAATATAATTATGTTGCAGTATTTAAATCAGAGCCTGATGGTGGTTACTCTATTGCGTTTCCGGATATTGCCGGCTGCTATTCTCAAGGGGAAACAATCCAAGAATGCTGTGAAATGGCAGAGGACGCTTTAACCTTAATGCTTTGGGATATGGAAGAAACAAAAACTCCTATTCCTGCACCTACATCTATTCATAAAATCCAAAAAGAATATCCTAATGATATTGTTACTTTAGTTAAAGCTGATACATTAGCTTATCGGAAATTATATGATACTAAAGCCATAAAAAAGACTTTAAGTATTCCATGCTGGCTTGACACATTAGCTTTGGAGCGTGGTATAAACTTCTCCAGCGTTTTGCAGCAAGCACTTATGAAGGAACTGAATGTCATGAGCCGCTAAATTATAGTAGTATAAATGGGCTTTAATAAAATGCAAATGTTAAAAAGGTTTACAATAAAAGTAACTTAATGTTTTGAGCAAGAAGTGCGCAGTAAATCTGCGCGCTTTTTCTTTATTATTTACTTGCATTGTGATAAAATAATTATATTATGGGTTAGAATAACATAGCGGCGGTAAGCTGCTGTTTTTTGCCTAGTGAAGCTTATTTGACAGGAGGCGAGGCTGTGACAAATTCAGAAACTGCATACGGAACGCTGTATTTGTGCGCTACGCCAATTGGTAATTTAGAGGATATGACTCCGCGGGCTGTACGTATACTGCAGGAAGCAGATTTAATTGCAGCCGAAGATACGCGGCACACCTTACAGCTTTTAAATCATTTTGGGATTAAGGGACGTTTGGTGCGCTATGATGAGCACAGCAAAGAAAAGCAGGGCGCTTATTTATTAGACCGGCTTTTGCAAGGCAAAAATATTGCGCTCGTCAGCGACGCAGGTTTTCCCGGCATTGCCGACCCGGGCGAGGCTTTGGCGAAAGAGGCTATTGCCGCAGGCGTTCGTGTAGTGCCGGTGCCGGGAGCTAACGCTGCTTTGTGCGCTTTGATTGCTTCGGGCTTGCCTGCTTATCCTTTTTTCTTTGGCGGCTTTTTACCAAAGAGCAAAAAAAACAGGCGTGAGCAGCTGGAGCTGTGGCGTTATATACCGGCGACAATTTTGCTTTACGAAGCGCCGCACCGCATTGAAGAAGTGCTTAAAGATATTTTAGAGTGCTGGGGCGACCGGCCTATGGCGGCGGCTAGAGAGCTGACTAAGCTGCACGAAGAATTTTATCGCGGTACTATCAGCGGCTGTGTGGCCTGGCTGGCAGAAAATTCTCCGCGCGGAGAATTTTGCTTAGTTATCGGCGCAGGCGCAGAACAAGCTCCTGCTACGGAGGCAGAAATGGAGCCGCTGGAAGAAGTGCGCCGTTTAATCAATGAAGGCGTTGACAAAAAAACTGCGCTGGCGCAGGTCGCTAAAAAACGTAAAATTCCCAAACGGGAGCTATATAATCAACTAATTTCCGAAGGAGAAGAGGCTACAAGATGACAAAACAAACTTATTATATTACTACTCCAATTTATTATCCCAGTGATAACCTGCATATTGGTCATGCTTACTGCACTACCATTGCCGATACTTTAGCTCGTTTTCACCGTTTGAAAGGCGAGGACGTGTGGTTTCTCACCGGCAGCGACGAGCACGGCCTGAAAATTCAGCGTAAGGCTAAAGAAAAAGGCGTGACACCCATTCAATATGTTGACGCTATTATCGCTAACTTTAAGCTGTTGTGGGAGCGTCTGCATATTTCCAATAACGATTTTCTGCGCACCAGTCAGGAGCGTCATCACAAGGTAGTACAGGATGCGCTGCAAAAAATTTATGACCAAGGCGATATTTACAAAAAAAATTACAAGGGCTTGTACTGCGTTCCTTGCGAATCCTATTGGCTGGAGCGTCAGCTGGACGAAAATCACTGCTGTCCCGACTGCCATCGTCCCGTAGAAGAAATGGAAGAAGAAAGCTATTTCTTCAAAATGAGCAAATACCAGGATTGGTGGCTGCAATTTATTGAAGAGCATCCGGATTTTATCCAGCCTGCCAGCCGCCGCAACGAAATGATTAACTTTGTTAAGCAGGGCTTGGAGGATTTGTGCATTACCCGCACCACCTTTGACTGGGGGATTCCTGTGCCCTTTGATAAAAAGCATGTTGTTTACGTTTGGTTTGATGCGCTGCTGAACTATCTGACCGGAATTAAATACGGCGTTGACAACGAATTTTTCCACAAATTCTGGCCTGCCAGCCTGCACTTGGTGGGTAAAGAAATAGTGCGCTTCCATACTATTATTTGGCCGATTATGCTGCATGCTATGGGTTTGGAAATGCCGCAGGAGGTTTATGGTCACGGCTGGCTGATTGTTGACGGTGATAAAATGTCTAAATCTAAAGGCAATGTTATCGACCCGCTGGCTTTGATTGACGAGTTCGGCGCAGACTCCATCCGCTATTTCCTGCTGCGTGAAATCAATTTAGGCAGCGACGGCAACTTCTCCCGCGATGCGCTGATTAACCGTATCAATGCTGACCTAGCTAACGATTTGGGCAATTTGCTGCACCGCACTGTAAGCATGATTGAAAAATATCATGGCGGTATAGTTGAGGACGCCGCTGTAAGCGAGCCTATTGACGACGAGCTGAAAGCGATGGTTGCAGAAACTGTAGCTAATTACACCAAAGCTATGGACGGCATGGAAATCAACGCTGCCATTAAGACTGTTTGGGCGCTTATCAGCCGTGCCAATAAATATATTGATGAAACCGCTCCTTGGATTTTGGCTAAGGATGCCGAAAAAGCTGCCCGCCTGAAAACTGTTATGTATAATTTGGCAGAAACTCTGCGTATTGTAGCAATTTTAATCAGTCCCTATATTCCTACGACCAGCCCGAAAATTTATACTCAGCTTGGTTTGGCTGCGCCGGAGCAATTCTTGCTGACGGATGCAGTATGGGGCGGCTTGGCTGACGGCACTAAGGTTTGCAAGGGCGAGCCTCTGTATCCGCGCATTGAAGTGGCTGAGGACGGCGCAACCATTATTGGCGGCAAGCGCTACGAAAAGCCTGTAACCGCAGCTCCTAAAGCAGAAGAACAAAAACCGCAAATGGAGCCTATTAAAGCAGAAATTCCTTTCGGTGATTTTGAAAAAATAGATTTGCGCGTAGGCAAGGTTGTAGCTGCCGAAAAGGTGAAAAAATCTAAAAAGCTTTTAAAGCTGCAAGTAGAAATTGGCGACGAGGTGCGTACTATTGTCAGCGGTATTTCGCAATATTACGAGCCGGAGCAAATGTTGGGACGCAATGTAATTGTGGTTGCTAATCTTGCGCCTGCAAAATTGATGGGTATTGAATCCTTTGGTATGCTGCTGTGCGCTTCTGACGGACAGGGTAATCTTGTTTTGGCCGAAGCTCCTAATATGGCCAGCGGCAGCCGCGTAAAATAAAAGTTTTGAATTAGTATAATTGGAAGGTGTTGGCCGCTAAAGTGGTGGAAATAGAAAGATTTTCTGCTGCTTTAGGAGCGGTCGGCGCCTTCTCTAGCTTTTTGTTTGATGATTGGAGCGATTGAATGTCGGAAAAATTATTTTCCCGCCTGTACTGGCGGCCTTATTTGTGGATTGGCGTTAGTATGCTGCTGGTATTTATCAGCAGCGTTGCTCCCTTTCTGTTGCCCGCCGATTGGCTGGTAAAAAATGTACATGGTTATGGCTTGTATGCTTTTAAGGCTATTTCCTGGACGGTTAAGCTGTCAATGCTAACATATTTCTTTGGCGTGTATAAGGCTGTGCGCGGCAATTATTTTCCCGATTTAGCTAAGTTGTGTACTAAAGAGGTGCGGGCGATAATTACAGATTATAAACAAACTTGGACTCGCGGCAGTCAGCTTTGCCCTGTGTTTACTTATACTGTGAATGGCAAAGAATATACGGAAGTTTTAAACGAAGCCAAGGGTACAAGAAAAAAGGGCGTAGACGATATCGAAAAAAATTATAAGCTGAATTTACCGCGTAAGCTTATTTATAATGAGCAAAATCCTGCGGAGTTTTATATTCGCGGCGAGGAATATTATTCTCGTAAAGCGGCTATTGCCCGTTTTATTATTTTCAGCTTGCTGTTCTTTTTACAGCTTTATTTAAACGTATTTATGTATATGGGGTAAGTTATGAGTAGAACAGGTTTATGGGATTCTCATGCACATTTAGATGATGAAGCTTTTGAGGGTGATCGGGAGCAGCTTATTGAGCAGCTGCAGCAGGATTTGGACGGCGTTATTAATGCCGGCTGTGATGCGGTAAGCTCGGCGAAGGCGGTAGCGCTGGCAGAAAAATATGCTTTTATTTATGCCGCGGTAGGCTATCATCCGGAAAATTTAACCGGCATTGCCGCCGATTATTTAGAGCAGCTGGCGGCTTGGGCAGTGCATCCCAAGGTAGTTGCTATTGGTGAAATTGGCCTTGACTATTATTGGAAGGAAAACGAGCCTAAAGAAGTACAAAAGCGTATTTTTTTAGAGCAGATAGATTTGGCTAAGCAGTTTAATCTGCCCATAATCATTCATGACCGTGATGCGCACGGCGACATGCTGGAGCTGTTTCAAAAAGAGGTTAAGGGAGTGCAGGCCGTGTTTCATTGCTTTAGCGGCAGCTTAGAAATGGCCAGAGAGTTAGCTAAACGCGGCTATTATTTTGGCTTTGGCGGCACGTCTACTTATAAAAACGCGCAAAAGGTGCGCGAGGTTATGCAGTACATTCCTAAGGATTTGCTACTCTTGGAAACGGATTGTCCGTATTTGACGCCGGTGCCCTTCCGCGGCAAGCGCAATAATCCCGGTTATGTGGAATATACGGCGCGCAATGCGGCAGAGGTTTTGGGTATGGATTTTGACGAGCTGGCAGCGCTGAGCGCGGCGAATACGAAAAGATTGTTTTGGAAGATAAAGTAGCAGTGAAACATAAAATTGACAGCAAAAAGGACTGCTTTTAACGGCAGTCCTTTTTTGTAGGTTTATTTGTTTTCAGAACGGTTTACTTGAGAAAATGTTATTCACGAAGTTATGCACATTGTGGATAACTTTTACGGAAAACTGTGGATAAGTTCATATTTTTGTGGGTACAAGTATGGACTTATCCACAAAACTTTATTATGAAAAAAAGATCTGTTCTTCAGCCAAGGTTTAAAAACTTTAGCCTAGAACAGATCTTAATTTTTTATATTTAGTTTTGTTGCAGTGCTTATGCTTTGTATCCACGCGCTTGAGCAACCTCGGCAAAGGCAACTGCTGCTGCGTCGATAGTTTTTTGAATATCCTCCGGAGTATGAGCCAAGGATAAGAAATTGGTTTCAAATTGGCTGGGCGGCAGATAGATGCCTTGCTCCAGCATGGAATGGAAATAAATTTTGAAAGCTTCCAAATCGCTGGCAGCGGCGCTGTCATAATCGGTTACAGGCTTATCATTGAAAAATACGGTAAACATGCTGCCTAAACGGTGTACTTGTACGGGCACGCCTGCTTTGGCTGCTGCACGCTCCAAACCGCCGGTTAAAATGGCGGTCATGCTTTCCAGTTTTTCGCAGACCTTATTTGCTTCCATATAATTAAGCGCTGCAATGCCTGCTGCCATAGCCAGCGGATTGCCGCTTAAAGTACCGGCTTGATACATGGGGCCTGCGGGAGAAACCTCCTGCATAATTTCGCGCTTGCCGCCGTAAGCAGCAACCGGCAGACCGCCGCCGATTACCTTGCCTAAGCAGGTGATGTCGGGGTCAATGTCGTAGATGGATTGGCTGCCGCCCTGCGCGCTGCGGAAGCCGCTCATTACTTCGTCGCAGATAAGCAAAGCGCCGTATTTTTTGGTCAGATTGCGGATAGCGGTCAAATAACCTTCCTGCGGCAGAACTAAACCCATATTGCCGGGAGTCGGTTCCATAATTACCGCCGCAATTTCGTCACCGCGCTCGGCAAAAACTTTTTCTAAAGCAGGTAAATCGTTAAAAGGAACGGTAATTGTGGTAGCGGCGACAGCTTTAGGCACGCCGGGGCTGTCAGGCACGCCGAAGGTAGTAGCGCCGCTGCCTGCTTTTACCAGCAGGCTGTCGTGATGGCCGTGGTAGCAGCCGATAAATTTTACAATGCAGTCGCGGCCGGTATAAGCGCGGGCAAGACGCAATGCGCTCATGGTTGCTTCAGTGCCGCTGTTGACCATGCGCACTTGCTCCATAGAAGGCACTAAACGACAGACTAATTTTGCCAGTTCGGTTTCTGCTACGGTAGGCGCGCCGTAAGAGGTGCCTCTTTCTGCGGCAGCTTTGATAGCTTCCGTTACGCAGTCGGGCACGTGACCCATCAGGAGAGGGCCGTAGCTTAAAACATAGTCGATATATTCGTTGCCGTCAATATCATAAATTTTGCTGCCTTTGCCGCCGGAGATAAAGGGAGGTACGCCGCCGACGCTGCGGAAGGAGCGTACAGGGCTGTTTACGCCGCCGGGAATATATTGTCTTGCTTCCTCAAAAGCGGCAGTAGATTTTGTATGATTCATAATTAAATTCCTTTCAGCCTTTACAGCAGAATTTTATTTCAGCCATCTAGCTACGTCCAGTGCGTAGTAAGTAATAATCATTTTGGCACCGGCGCGTTTAAAGCCCAGCATAGTTTCCATAACGATACGCTTTTCGTCAATCCAGCCTTTTTCAGCCGCTGCTTTAATCATGGCATATTCGCCGCTGACGTTATATACGCACAAGGGGCGGTTAAAGGTTTCGTGAACGCGCTGCACAATATCCAAAAATGCCAGCGCCGGTTTAACCATAACAATATCAGCGCCTTCTTCAATATCCAGCGCTACCTCGCGCAGAGCTTCGTCGCTGTTGGCAGGGTCCATTTGGTAGCCTTTGCGGTCACCGGCAGAGGGAGTGGAGTCTGCTGCGGCGCGGAAGGGGCCGTAATAAGCGGAAGCAAATTTAGCGGAGTAAGCCATAATAGGAATATTATTGAAGCCGTTAGCGTCCAATGCTTCGCGAATAGCTTTTACATAGCCGTCCATCATATTGGAAGGAGCAATAATATCAGCACCTGCTTGACAGTGAGAAACGGCAACCTTTGCCAAAAGCGGCAGAGTTTCGTCGTTGTTGACGGTGCAGCCGTTTTCCAGTACGCCGCAGTGGCCGTGGCTGGTGTATTCGCACATACATACGTCGGTAACGATAACAATTTCAGGATATTTTTCTTTGATGAGCTTGCAGGCCTGCTGTACAGGCTCGTTCATATCCCAAGCGCTGCTGCCTACGGCGTCTTTATAAGAGGGAACGCCGAATAAAATTACTGCGGGAATACCAAGAGCGGCAACCTCGTCCATACATTCGGGCAAGCGGTCGATGGACCAGTGGTAGTTACCGGGCAGAGATTCAATTTCTCTTTTAACATTAGTGCCGGGAACGACAAAAATAGGATAAATTAAATCCTTGACAGATAATTCTGTTTCGCGAATCATAGCGCGCAGATTTTCCGTAGCGCGTGTGCGGCGGGGACGATAAATAGGAAAACCGGTAGACATTTTACAAGACTCCTTTATTTATTAAAATATTTTCGGATTGCTTCAATTAAACCGTCAATAGTATATTTTTCTGCTTCCACAGCGGGGGTTAAGCCATGCTTGCGCATGGTTTCGGAGGTAATGGGACCGATTGCTGCCAGCGTAGCTTTTTGCAGCAAATTCTTTTGTTCGCCCAGCACTTGCAGCAGATTGGTAACGGTGGAGGAACTGGTGAAAGTAACAACGCTGGCGCTGCCGTCAGTCAAAGCCTGCAAAAGCTCCTCTTTGTTTTCGCAGTCAGCCACAGTTTCGTAAGCGGTAACTACGTTTACTTCAGCGCCGATTTTGCGCAGAGCTTCTGGCAGAACTTCGCGGGCAACCTTGGCGCGGGCAATAAGAATTTTATCACCGGCAGAAATTTTATCAGCCAAAGCTTCTGCCAGTTCTTCTGCTTTGTAAGCGGACGGGATTAAATCTGCGGTTAGGCCGTGCTTAGCAAGTGCGTCGGCGGTTGCGCTGCCGATAGCCGCCAGTTTTACGCCAGCCAAAGCGCGGGCGTCCTTGCCTGCCAACAGCAGACGTTCAAAGAAATATTCTACGCCGTTGGCGCTGGTGAATACTAACCATTTATAATCGGACAAAGCTTGTACGGTAGCGTCTAGAGGAGCATAATCTGCCGCGGGCACGATTTTAATGGCAGGCACTTCAATAACCTTTGCGCCTAAGGCTTCCAGCTTTTTCGTCAAATCGCTGGCTTGCGCGCGGGCGCGGGTAACAATAATCGTTTGACCGAAAAGAGGTTTATTGTCGAACCATTGCAGCTGCTCGCGCAGCTTAACAACCTCGCCAACCAAGAAAATTGCCGGCGGTTTTAAATTGTTGGCTTTGACATCGGCGGCAGCATTGCCAAGAGTGGTAACCAAGGTACGCTGCTCCGGATGAGTACCCCAGCGGATAACGGCTGCGGGGCAATCGGCGCTGCGTCCGTTAGCGATAAGCTGGCTGCTGATTTTTTCAATATTTTCTACACCCATCAAGAAAACCAAGGTATCCACTGCGGTCGCCAAACCTTTCCAGTTTATAGTGGATGCGCCTTTAGTCGGATCCTCGTGGCCGGTAATAACGGCAAAAGAGGTGGCTACATGACGGTGAGTAACGGGAATACCGGCGTATTCTGCTACGGCGATGGCGCTGGTAACGCCGGGAACAAATTCAAAGGGCTGGCCTGCTTCCAAAAGCTCAATGGCTTCTTCGCCGCCGCGGCCGAAAACAAAGGGATCGCCGCCCTTTAAACGAGCAACGGTTTTGCCTTCTTGCGCCAATTTTACTAAAAGCTTGTTAATATCCGGCTGGCGCATGGTGTGATTAGCGCTGGCCTTGCCAACGTAAACCATTTCTGCGTCCTTGCGGGCAAAAGCCAAAATACGCGGATCGGCTAAACGGTCATAAACCACAGCGTCGGCTGTTTCCAAGCATTCCTTTGCTTTTAATCCTAAAAGTCCCGGATCGCCGGGGCCTGCGCCTATTAAATATACTTTACCCTGTTTAGTCATTATGTCACACTCCTTAAAGAATTGCGGCCAAAATTTCTTGACCGCCGTTGGCCAGCATTTTTTTACCCAATTTTTTACCTAAAGCTACGGCGTCAGCGGCGGAGCCGGTTAAGCAATCGCGCAGCACTGTTTTGCCGTCCAAAGAAGCAATAATTGCTTCGATACGAATATTTTCATTTTCAACGTCGGCATGCACGCCGATAGGCACTTGACAGCCGCCTTCCACAAGTCCCAAGAAAGCGCGTTCTGCGCTGGTAGCCTGCACCGTCGGCATATCATTCAAAAAGTCCAGCATGGCGCGAACCTCTGCATTATCAGTGCGGCATTCGATTGCCAAAGCGCCCTGACCGACTGCGGGCAGGCACACATCACTGGGGATAATGTCTTTGATGCGGTCGCCGTGACCAAGTCTTTCCAAACCGGCAGCAGCCAAGATAACAGCGTCGTAAAGTCCTTCGTCCAGCTTGCGCAGACGCGTATCTACATTGCCGCGCAAATCGCGGATAGTTAAATCCGGACGTGCTGCTAAAAGCTGCGCTTTACGGCGCAGACTGCTGGTGCCTACAACAGCGCCTAAGGGCAGTTCGGCAAAGCTGTCATATTTATTGCTGACAAAAGCGTCGCCTACATTGGCGCGGGCGGTGATAACGGTCAGGCACAAGCCTTCGGGCAGCACCGTCGGCATATCCTTTAGGCTGTGTACGGCTAAATCAACCTCGCCGCTCAGCAATTCTTCTTCAATTTCTTTGGTGAATAATCCCTTGCCGCCAATCTGCGCTAAGGGAACATCAAGAATTCTGTCGCCTTTAGTGACGATTTTTTTTAATACAACCTCGCATTCAGGATATTGCTTGCGCAGGCAGGCTGCAATATAATTGCTCTGCCACAGGGCTAAAAGACTTTGTCTAGTCCCAATCTTCAATACGGCTTTCATCACCAAACTCCTCTCCGCTTTCATTTAGTAAGAATAATTCACTTATCATGTGTTTGTAGCGTTCTTCTTCGGGGGTACCGGCTACGGCGTTCATAGCTTTCATAGGCTCGCGCAGAAATTTATGCTCCAACCTCTGTGTCATTAAATCAATAATACGGCGTTGTTCTTCTGTCAGCTCAGGCAGCTTAACAAAAGCTTTTTTGAGTACTTTTTGCCGCAGAAAATTCATTTTATCGTGCAGCTGTACCATTACGGGACGCATGGTGTAGTAACGCAGCCGTTCCTTGAGCGCTTCAATTTCTTCATTGATAATTTGCTCGGCAACCTTTGCTTCGTGGGTACGGAAATTTTTATTTACGTCAACCACATTTTCTAAATCATCAATATTATAAACGGTAACTCCCTGCATATTGTTGAGCGCCGGGTCTACGTCACGAGGAACTGCAATATCTATTAAAATCAGCGGGCGGCCGTGACGCTGGGGCAGCAGGGGACCAAGATTTTCCGCAGTCAAAACATAATGAGGCGCACCTGTGGAGGTAATAATAATATCAGCCTGCGCCGCTTGCTTAAACATAGCTTGATAGGGAATAGCGGTGCCATTAAATTTATCTGCCAGCTCTTGAGCGTGGTCAAAATTGCGGTTGCTGACAAAAATTGTCTTAGCACCCTTATCAATCAAATGACGCGCCGTTAATTCACTCATGTGACCTGCGCCGACTACCAAAATATTGGCGGCGGTTAAATCGCCTAAAATTTCAATGGCTAAATCTACTGCGGCGCTGGAAACTGATACGCTGCTGTAAGCAATTTTGGTTTCTGTACGCACGCGCTTGCCGACGGCGATAGCACGATTCATTAAGGTATTTAAAATTGTGTCCGTCATGTTGTTAACGCGGGCAATTTGATAAGCGTTTTTGATTTGGCTTAAAATTTGTCCTTCGCCAATAATTAAGGAATCAAGACTGGAAGCAACGCGGAAAAGATGCTGTACGCATAAGGTTCCCGTTAAATTATAAAAATATTCACCTTTATAATTTTTACCAGCCAAATGCTCAATTAGGCGCTTCACAAAAGGAATGGCTTCGTGAGGATTTTCCAGCACCAGATACAGCTCTGTGCGGTTACAGGTAGACAGGAGCATGGCCTCGGGAATATTGTCGTAATTGCGCAGACGGCGCAAAATACTAGCCACTCTATCATTATTGAAATTAAATCGTTCACGGATCTCAACGGGAGCTGTTTTGTGATTGAGTCCTAAAACTGCTAATTGCATCTAAGATGTTCTCCTTTGCTTGAGCAGCGTTGCCTGCTGCTGCTAGATTTACTATATGGTCAGTGAGTGTTTGCCGCCAAAAAGCAGTGCGTTGTTCGGGTGTGGAGTAAATTTGCTGTACGATTAAACGCTGCTGGTGCAAAAACTCATTAAAATCTGCGATTTCCGGAGTGATAACCTGTTGCAGCCGCTGTTTTAAAATGCGGGTGAAGGCAGGCATACCACCGGTTGCTAAGGCTACAGAAATATTTCCTTCTCTAAATGATGCCGGTACAGTAAAATTGCTTAGCTCCGGTTCCGTAATATTGTTGCAGAGACAGGGCGCAGCTTCTGTTATCTGTCTGTTTATCTCGGCATTATCCGTGGCAGCAATTACAATAAAAGCGTTTTGCAAAAAAACTTTTTTGTAAGGCTCTTGGATAAGCGTGCAGGAAAATTGCCGCGCTTTTTCCAAAAGCAAGGCACAAAATTGCGGTGCAATAACCGTAACTTTAGCGCCTGCCTGGCAAAGAGTTGCCAATTTGCGCGCTGCTACTTGACCGCCGCCTACAATTACACACTGTTTGTCCTGCAAACGCAGCATGGCAGGATATCGAAAATCATTATCAATAAGCATATATTTAATCACCTTTAGATTAGTGAGAATATGTTTAATTAAAGAGATTACCTAACTTATATATAATATCATATTTTACTATTTTTAGAAAGCACAGAAGTGTAAATTTGTATTAAAAGACGAAAAATAACAGTTGCTGGGAAAATGGGGGGAAGTTGGGTGGGTTGCTTTTTGTGTTATAACTAAAGCCAAAATACAATAAACCTCCGCCGAAAACAGCATTTGCTGTTTTTGGCGGAGGTTTTAGACATATTCTGCTGGCCGAAGGCTATGAATTTTTCTTTAAGAAAATTTTAAGGTTAAAAATCTATATCATTACTTCTCAAGATGAATTCTCTGAATCTTGGTAAGATAAAGCTAAGATGGCCATACGTACTGTTTTTTACGATACCTTTTCTTAATAATCTCTTCCGATAAACATTGAAATTATTAGAATCCATATCAATCACATTTCTTATATCCGCGACTTTAGTTGAAGTAATTTTTGCCATAGCCGAAAGAATTACTTTATCCATATTGGATAATTCACTCCAAATTTTTTCATAAACATATTCTTCAAGACAACTATCAAATTCAAAAATTACATTTTCATAAGAGGTTTGATTTTTAAAGCACAAATAACCTAAAACCTGATAGGCGAAAGGATAACCTTCTGTAACTTTTGCCATAGCTAAGGCTTTGTGGTCGTCCAACGCAAATATTTCCTTATATTTTTGCATTATCAAAGGTATGCTTAAAGGTTTAAGTTCAATTTTGGGAGCCCGGTAAAGAAATGTTAAGCTTTTCTCATTCTGCAAATCATAGATATTTTCATAAAGGCCAGTCATTAATAGAAACACATTATAGTTTTTGCGAATGAAAATCTGAAATTGGCTAATAAACTCTTTAACGTTTTGATTAGCAGTTATTTCGTCTATAGTAACAAGAAGCTTTTTATTTTCTTTTGTCAATTCCTCAAGAATTACATTTAACAATACAGTAACATCCTTGATATCTCTAGTTTGGCTAATGCCAATTCCAAAGCCAAAAGCAGAAATATTATTTATTTGCGCATTTCTAAGATAATCAACGATGCCTTTATTGTTGCTAAGCTCTGCTGCCAATGTATTGAGTAAATCCCTTTCGGGGTTTAGGTCTACTACAAGCCATTGTTCATCTTTTCTTAAGCTATTGGCAATAGTAGTCATAGCTACAGTTTTTCCGGAGCCTCTTACTCCCGTAATCATACACACTTGAAAATCCGGATTATCTGCTTTAAAGCTTGCTATTATTTCTTCATTCTGCAAATTACGATTTATTAAGCTGAGCGGTTCTTTGCCAAAGGTTAGAGAAAACGGATTTTTCATAAATAGGCAGCTCCTTATATAACTTTTTATAACTTTGGCTTTATTATATAACTTTTTACAACTTTCTGCAATTACTAAATTCAACTTTATTAAGCTTTCACTTTCGATTTTATAAAAAAATAAAAGCCCAAGCCTGTGTGATGTTTTTATCACAGTAAAACTTGAGCTTTTGTATTGTGTTTTAAAATTAACTGGATATTTTTATTGTCGCTGTCGCAAATTTTTACAGCTTGCCCATTCTGGGAGCGTCAATCGTAATTTTTTTAACTTTAAGAATGCTGTTGATTTCATGTTTTACGGTTTTGCCCCATTCTTCATGAGTCCAGTCCCAGCGGGAAGAAAAAGCTTCGGGGATAATGGTATCATTATAAATTCTGTGCTTGTAATATTCACCGGTAATTTTATTGTAAGCAACAGCATAGCCCTGCAAATTTAATTGCAGTCTGTCGCCTTCGCTGGAGCGCAGAGCAGTATCGTCTAATTGGTCTAACTGCATAGCAATAACAATGTCTACATTACCATTGTTAGCGATGTTTGCGAGAGCATTTTGCTCAGGAACGGAGTTGCCAATCTTTTCTGCTTCAATAGCAGCGGTCAATTTATCATTGTCAACAAGCATAAAGCCTTTTTGCGCGTTTAAAGCATTCAAAGCTTCTTTAAAATAAACTTGGCTGGCAAGCTGGTCATCCTGTACATTGTTGATGAGCGGCAGCAAAGCTACGCTGGCAGCTTCAACAGAAGCTGTGCTAAAGGTGCAGAAGCCTAAAGCTACAAAAACAGCAGCCAAAAATTGCATGAGTTTTTTCATAATAACCTCCATGGCGTTAAGCCATCTTATAAAAAACAGGACAGCGGCTGCTGTCCTGTTTAGTTATTAACTTATAGCAAGCTAATCTTAGAATGCGAAGTTCAGTTGAGCGTACAGGGTATCTTGATCCTTGCTGCCTTCTTTAGCTTCCAAACCATAGTATTTAACTTGACCAACGATGTTCTTAGCAAAGGTGTAATCAACGCCTACGCCATAGCCTTTGAAGCCTTCATCCAATGCATAGTCAGCTTCGAAAGTAGGAGCGATGTAGGTGCCAATGCCCATGTCGTAGTAGTTAGCCCACAGACCCCAGCTGCCAGCTTTAGCAGCTTTAGCGCCTTTGTATTTCAGGCCAACGATGAAGCCGTCGTCATCAGCGCCGTCTTTATCATAATCGGACATGTAGTAGGTGCCGGTTAATTTCAAATCTTTGGCAACATTCAAGCCAGCGCCGATGCTCCAAATTTCATCATCTTCACCTGCTAATCCAGCAACATCAGTGAATTTGTAGTAGCCAACTTTAGCATCAACTACGCCCAGTTTAGCACCTAATTGTGCATAGTACATATCTTCAGCTTTAGAGCCATCATTCATAATAGCTGTTTTCTTGGGATAAGCATCAGCTGCTTTGCCAACGCCAGCAGTCAATTTAACGTCTTTGCCGTAAGCAACTTGAACGCCGTCCATGCGGGTATCATAAATCATAGCTTCGTTGAAGTCGGTGAATTGATAACGACCAGCTTGCACTGCCAAACCGCCAACACGACCGTTTACATAAGCGCGTTGGAATTTAGTTTCTTCTTCGCCAGCATCGCTATGAGTGAAGTTTTGGATGTTTTCCAGCATAGCGGTTGCGGACCAATCTTCGTTTACTTGGCCTTTAATCCAAACACGGGAACGCAGAACAGTTTTATCGCTGTCGCTGTTGTCGCCATCATAGTTCCAGTAACGCAGACGCATTTCACCGGTGATTTTTACGTTGTCAGCTTTTTTCTCTAAGTTAGCTACGCGAACGCCCAGGTTGTCCAGTTCGTCAGCAAATTCAGCAGCCAGTTTATCAACGTTAGCGCCTTTTGCCATTGCTTTAGCAACGATTTGAGCCATTTCATAACGGGTCATCAGTTTGTCGCCGCCGAAAGTGGTGTCGCCATAACCTTCGATTACGCCGGCAGCAGCCAATTTGGAGATGCTGTCATATGCCCAGTGACCAGCAGGAACATCAGAGAACGGGTTAGCAGCGTATGCAGAAGCAGTTACGCCAAGAGCCATAGCCATTGCTAATACTAAAGATTTTTTCATTGTTTTTTCCTCCTTTGGAAAAAGTGTTATATTTTATAAAACACCTTCAGGAGATTTGGCTTGGTACTGAAACGCCTGCAAGAGTTGCCTTGTTTCCTCTGCTTGTTTTAGTAGAAGCTTTACCGCCTTACGGTGGTTTATAACGTGTGTTGCAGGGCTTGGATTAGGCAGGCCCAAACCCCGCGTAAAAAAGAGGGTACTCGCTGACGAAGCTTCAAAACCCCACCCCTGAGGTAAATCCTTGCTTCATCTCCTCTTTTTTGTTATTTTCATTATAGAATAATGCAAAGTTTTTAACAATTCTGATTGCTTATCTTGGAATAAGTACACGTTATGCTCTGGCGCAGCAGATGAATTGTGTTACAATTATTTTAGACTGTAAATTTATTTTTAAAACTTTGTAACAAAAAAACTGCCTCGTAAAAAACGAGGCAGTAAATTTTAGGATGAGATTTTTTCTTGCAGTTTGCTTAAAATAAGCCGACGAATTTTTGTCTGCTCGTCAGCCTTGGCTTTTGCCTGCCAAAAAGCGTGGTATTGGTTGGTAAGCAGCATATTATCTGCTTGCACCGGCAGCAGCTTGATAAATTTATTATAGGCCGTAATATTAGCTGCTTGGTAAAGCATAGGCAAAAAAGCCTGACTGGCGATTACATGCGAAATGGCTGTAGAAAAATTGGGGGGGTAAAAGTATTTGCCCAAAAAGTTAAATAGCTTTTGGTAATGCTGCTCTTCTTTTTCGCGGGCTTTAGGCGGAATTAAAAGCACACATTCTAAATTTTCCAGCTGTTGAATATCAACAGCTGGCTGCTCTGCCAAGGAGGAACGTGTAGAGATAGCAGATAAAATAGGTTCTTCAGCAAAAAAATATTTTTCTATTGCTTCTAAATTATCATCAATACGCAAATCGCAGATTACAAGGTCCAGTTCTTTTTGCCGCAGCTTTTCCAGCAGCTCGTCATGCTCTCCCCAAAAAATAGCAATATTAAAATCAGGATATGTTTGTAAAATTTCGTTAATAGCTGTGCAGATATTTTCCAATTGATAGCCGTTAAGACAGCCCAAACGAAAAACTCCCTGCTCACGCTGCTTGATTTGTTTAAGCGCCAGCTTGAGGGCATTGGCATCCTGCACTATTTTTTTGCTTTTAAGATAAAAATATTCGCCGGCAGGCGTTAATTGAAAGCGGCGGTTACTGCGCTGAATCAGTTCAATTTCTAATTCATCTTCTAAAATTTTAATTTGCTGGGAAATAGCAGATTGGGAGATAAAGCATTGCACTGCTGCTTCGCTAAAGCTTTTGCAGTCGGCAACAGCTAAAAAATATTTCATTTGGCGCAGAAGCATAACAAACCCACCTTTATATTTGCAATTAGTTTAGTTATACTTATTGTAAACCATGCTTTAACTAATAACAAATTAGAAAAAGCGAGGATATTGATTAGAAATACTTATAGAAAGTAATCTCTTAATTACTTGTACATATTTTGAAATGAAAGATAATCTATTGACGTAGTTGGTTTTCTATGTTAAAATTATTATGCAGGTAGAGATACGCTGTATACTCGTGCAAGTGAATTAACGTTTAAGCGCTATGTAAGAGCGCCACCCACGAGGCCGCCGTAAGGCGGTTTTTTATTTATAGGGGTAAAATATGGATATTTTTGTTTATTCTGATGAGTCAGGAGTATTTGATTATATACATAATGATATATTTGTCTTTGGTGGAGTTATCTTTTTAAGTAAAAACGAGAAGGATACTGCTTCGAGAAAGTTTTTGATTGCTGAAAAGGCGTTGCGCCAAGATGGCAAACATGGAAGTAGAGAGGAATTAAAAGCTTGCAAAATAACTTCAAAAGAAAAAGGTAAGTTATTCCGTTCTTTAAATCAGTTTATTAAATTCGGAGTAGTTGTTAAACAGAAAAATATACATAAAAAGATTTTTGACGAGAAAAAGAGTAAACAAAGATATTTAGATTATGCTTATAAAATAGCATTAAAGAGAGCCTTTGAGCATTTAATAAATCAAGAAACATTGGATGCTAAAGAAGTTAATTATTTGCATGTGTTTGTAGATGAACATACAACGGCTACAAATGGACGGTACGAATTGCAGGAAGCTTTAGAACAAGAATTTAAAAATGGGACTTTTAATTATACCTACATGAACTTTTTCCCACCCATCTTTGATAATTTAAAGGGTATAGATTTGCATTTCTGTGATTCCTCTACTAAAACACTAATAAGAGCGGCTGATATTGTGGCTAATCAAATTTATTATTGTGCAGTAAAAAACGATAATAAATTATATGATAAAGAAAATTTTTATCTAATTGATTTGCCATAATTGGTTTAAAATTTTTGGATTATAAAGGAAGATGCTCTCCTAGATGATATTCTAGGAGAGCATTTGTATTTCTTTGGAGCGGGTAACGAGATTCGAACTCGCGACACATAGCTTGGGGAGCTATTGTTCTACCACTGAACTATACCCGCGGATAATGGTTTATTTGTTTATTATAGCATAAGCCTAAAACCCTTGCAAGAGAGCAGTATGTTAGGCCTCAAGAAACTATAGCTAAATTAAAAATCAAATTTCTTCAAAGAATTCGGCGCCTTTGCCGCAAACGGGGCAAGTGAAACCGCTAGGAAGCTCATCGCCCTCATAAATATAGCCGCAAATCTTGCAGCGATATTTCTTCATAGCGTCAGTTGCTTTTTCTGCGGCAGCTGCTCCTCCGCCTAAAAGCTCGCTGCAATCGTGATAGCTGGTGTGCAGCATTTTTTCTGCCAGCTCGCTCAAGGGTTTGCCGTAAAATTCTTTGTATAATTCCATCAGCTCTTGGTTTTCGTGGCTTAAGCGCACAGACATTTCTTTATCATTATTATACAGGCTGGCAATACGTTTAGCGCGTAAAGCGTCGCCTTTGTATTCTCTGTCTTTAGGCTGACCGCCGCCGCCGATGCAGCCGCCGGGACAAGTCATAACCTCGACGAAATGATAATCTGCTTTACCGGCTTTAATTTTTTCGATAAGCTTGCGGGCGTTAGCAGTGCCATATACAACGGCAACCTTAACTTCCAGATCCTTAATTTTAACAGTTGCTTCTTTAATGCCTTCTAAACCGCGCACAGGTTCCAGGCTGAACAAATCCGCAGGCACAGGTTCTTTGGTGATATAGGCATAAGCAGTACGGATTGCCGCTTCCATAACGCCGCCGGTGTTGCCAAAAATTTTTGCCGCGCCGGTGGATTCACCCATAAGCTTGTCATAGGGAGAATCTTCTAAAGCAGCGAAATCAATATTGGCGTCTTTAGCCAGCATAGCCAGCTCGCGGGTAGTGATAACGTGATCCATGTCGCGCAGTCCGTCGATACATAAATATTTGCCTGCGTCGCACATTTCTTCGCGGCGGATTTCAAATTTTTTAGCCGTGCAGGGAGTGAGTGCTACATTGACAATCTTTTTAGGATCAATACCCATTTTTTTCGCAAAATAAGTTTTTACTGTGGGGCCCTGCATACCGATAGGACTTTTAGCCGTAGAAATATGGGGCAGCATTTCGGGATAATAAATTTCTGCAAATTTTACCCAAGCAGGGCAGCAGCTGGTGAACTGGGGCAAGGGCATTTTGCCTTCGGTGATACGCTCAATCAATTCGCTGGCTTCTTCCATAATAGTCAAATCTGCTGCAAAGGAAGTATCCAAAACATAATCTACGCCTAATTTACGCAGGAGCGCAACCATTTTGCCTTCCACAAAGCTGCCGTCAGGCATACCAAATTCTTCGCCTAAAGCAGCGCGCACCGACGGAGAAGTGTTGACAATAACAATTTTTTCCGGATCGTTAATTGCTTCTAAAACCTCGTAAGCTTCAACTTTTTCTGTAATAGCATCTACCGGGCATACATTGGCGCACTGGCCGCAGTAAATACATACAGGCACGTCGTTGGTTTTTGCTAAATCATAAGTGCCGCACACGCCGATTTCGTTAGTGCAGACCATTTTGCAGGCGCCGCATTTAATGCACTTAAACTCTAAGCGCTGAATGGACGGATTATCTTTTTCAATGGGAACGCGGATATTGGTAAATTCATGCTTGGACATTTTTCTCTCCTCCAATATTTAAAAAAATCTTCCTCTTTTAAAGCAAAAGCTTGACCAAAATAAAGCCTTGTGCAACCTACCAACCATAGTATATACCATTATTTGCTTATTTTCAACATAATCAATAATTATTATTCGTTGATAGTTTAGAACTTGCACGGGTACATATAAGGGGCAATGCTTTGTCAAAAGTAAAAAAATTGCAAAACAAAACAACCTTGAGGTTTGAGCCTCAAGGTTGTTTGTAAGTAAATACTTATTATTAAATTAGAATTGGAAGAACAGCTCGGTGAAGATGGATTGATCGTCAGCGTTGCCAACTTTAGCTTCAGTATCGTAGTAGTTAACAGCCAAAGTAATGTTCTTAGCCAGTGCATAATCAGCGCCTACGTTCCAGCCTTTGTAACCGCCTTGATCCATGAAAGTAGTTGCATCATAGGTAGGAGCAATGATAGCATTGGTAGGTTGATCATAGTAGGTTACATGCAGACCATAGGAATTAGGAGTAGCAGCATCAGCGCCCTTGTAAGCCAAAGTAGCTACCCAGCCGTCTTTAGATACTTCTTTGTTGTATTGTTTGTCAGCCCACATATATTCATATGCCAGGTTCAAATCTTTAGCAACGTCAAAGCTTAAGCCAACATTATAAATTTCTTTATCAACGCCAATAGTGCTGGTTGTGCTTAACATTTCATCAGTATTGATGCCTTCTGCTTTAATGTAGTTGAAGTAGCCATTAACAGCGCCAACTTGTGCTTCTAAACCAGCGATATATACTCTGTCATTGCTGTCTGCATGAATAGCAGTGTTATCAGTATCGCCCCAGTCAGCGCCGGTAGCAGCCATACCATAAACTTTTACTTTATCGCCATAGGAAACTTTTACGCCGTCAACATAAGCATCAAAAATGGAACCGGTAGCGGTTACTTCATCCCAACGACCAGCATGAACTGCCAAACCGCCAACACGGCCGTCAACATAAACACGTTTAAACTCGGTTTTTTCTTCGCCAGCGTAGCTGTCTAAGAAGTTTTGTTGATTTTGCAGCATTGCAGTAGCAGACCAGTCTTCATTGATTTGACCGGTAATCCACAGACGAGTACGCAGATCAGCAGCATCATTACCTTTAATATCATGGGATTGATAACGAGCACGAACTTGACCGGTAATTTTTACGTTGTCAGCTTTTTTCTCCAGATTAGCTACGCGAACGCCCAGGTTATCCAGTTCGTCAGCGAATTCAGCAGCCAATTTGTCAACGTTAGCGCCTTTTGCCATTGCTTTAGCAACGATTTGAGCCATTTCATAACGGGTCATCAGTTTGTCGCCGCCGAAGGTGGTGTCGCCATAGCCTTCGATAACGCCGGCAGCAGCCAATTTGGAGATGCTGTCATATGCCCAGTGGCCAGCAGGAACATCAGAGAACGGATTTGCAGCATAAGCGCTGGCAGTTACGCCAAGAGCCATAGCCATTGCTAATACTAAGGATTTTTTCATTTTCTTTTCCCCCTTAAGGAATAAAATATATTTTATAAAACACCTTAAGGACTGCTTTGAGCTGTAATTAAAGCCTGCAAGAGTTGCCATGTTTCCTCTGCTGTTTAATAACGGCCTTCTGCTTACCTTGAAGATGATTTATACCCCTAAAAAATAAAACAACTTATTTGTATTATAGATAAAAGTAGATTCTTTAACAAATCTGATTGCTTATAATAGAATTAGCAAACATAATATACAAATGTCTTTTTTAAATTTGCTGAAAGTAACATAAATTTTCAAAAAAACCTTAAGAATACTGTATACAAAATACAAAAAGGTGGTATAATAAAGGCGTAATAAGAAATACACCAAGACTGCAAGGTCTAGGTAAGATAAAGAGCAAAGGGTGGAGGTGAATACACTATGTTTAGCGCTGCAGGTGTTAGCTTAGTATTTTTATTCGCGTTGACTGTTATGTGCATATTTGAATAATTTAGGCAAAAGTAAAACGTCCTTGACCATGGGTTCAAGGACGTTTTTTTGTTGTGCGTATATTGTTAGCTTTTGATTTTGGATAGCTACAAAATTTATTGCCAACCAATTAAATCCTTCACTACCTCGGAGGCGAGGATTAAACCGGCAACGGAAGGGGTGAAAGCGGTGCTGCCGGGAAGCGCGCGTTTAGTAGACGCTTCCTCTGCTGCCTCTACAGGAATTATAGGCTGCTCTGTGGAATAAACTACTTTCAATTTTTTAACGCCGCGCTTTTTTAATTCTTGCCGCATAACCCGCGCTAAAGGGTCAACACTGGTTTTGTAGATATCGGCTGCCTGGAATTTGGCAGGATCCATTTTGTTGCCTGCGCCCATGCTGCTGATAACCGGGACACCGGAAGCTTGCGCCGCCAAGATAATAGCAATTTTAGCGGCAACAGTATCAACTGCGTCTACTACGTAATCATATTGGGAGAAGTCAAATTTGTGGGCGTTTTCCGGCAAGAAAAAGCATTGATGAATTGTTACCTTTGCTTGAGGATTGATACTGTGAATACGCTCAGCCATAACCTGCACTTTGGGCAAACCAATAGTGTCATGGGTGGCGATAATCTGACGGTTTAAATTAGTAAGCGACACAGTGTCGTTATCAATAAGGTCAAAGCTGCCTACGCCGCTGCGGGCGAGGGCTTCGGCAGTGTAACCGCCTACGCCGCCAATACCGAAAATGGCTATGCGGCTGGCTTGTAATTTTTCTATTGCTTGTTGGCCGATTAAGCGCGCTGTGCGGGAAAATTGGTCTAGCATGGCTGGTGCTCCTTTATTTTTCTTCATTTATAATAATAATTTCTTGATTCTGCGTTACCTCTGTGTTGTTGGCAGCCTTAACTTTGGCGATGGTGCCGGTGCAGGGGCTAACGGCTTCGTTAGCCTGCTGCAAGGCTTGTGCCTGAACCAACTGCTTTTTTAGCTGCTCGATAGTTTTTGCTTGCGCTGCTTTGGCTTCCGGGCTGGCAGGACGCGAGCTGACTGCTAATTGCGCGGCGGACTGCATTTGGGCTGTGGCCTGCGCCAGTTCAGCTTGCGCAGCCTGCGCTTGATTGCGGGAAACTGCTCCCTGCGCCAGCAGCTGATTCATTTTGGCGGCTTTCTGCTGCGCTATGGCAACTCTGGCTTGCGCAGCCTGGATGTCGCCTTGGGGAGCGGCGTTGACCGTACCTTGCTCTAAACGTTTTAGCTCGGCTTCGGCTTTAGCCAGCTGCGTCTGTAAATTTTTTACCTGCCGGTCCAAATTTTCGTCGCTGATAGCAAAAAGCGGTTGACCTTGGCTGATGCGTTCGCCTGGTTCTGCAATCAGACCGATAATTTTGCCTGCTATAGGAGCTTTAATAGTATAGCTTACAGTCTGCGCCGGATTTTTGGCGGCTGATTGACTTTTTGGCGCTTGACAGCCTCCCGTAAATATTGCTGTAAGCAGCAAAAATACGGCGGCAAAAATCTTATAGTTTTTTGTGTTTATCTGCATAATTTTACCTCTGTAAGAATTTCTTTTTCTATTATAGCATTATAACGCGAAAAAATGGCATTTGTATGATATTTTCTTGTAAGCAGTCAAATTAGCGGGAATTTTTTTGCTTACTTTTACACTCTTGGCATTTTTGCGTAAAACTTTGTAAAAAAATTACAAAAAGTTTTCATATAGACGTTACAAAATGGCGAAAATCGGTTATAATATAATTAAAAGTGTTTTATTGTTAACACTATTCGCCAAACAGGGATCACAGTCAGTCGCGACGCTGCCTGTTTTGACTGCAAAATACTGGCGCTATGTATTTTATTGTTTTTGATTTTTTTGAAGTGAGGTAATTATGTTTTTTGATTCTTATGACACACCAGTATTTCGTCCTCCCAGTGAGGCACGCAGTTTTATTTTGCGAGTAACCAGGGGCTGCGCCCATAATAAATGCACTTACTGCAATATGTATCGAGGCGTTCCCTTTCAAATATTAAAGGACGAGGAAATTTCCCGCCAAATTGCTATGGCAGCTTATTATGGCAAGGATAAGGTGCGCCGTGTATTTTTGGCAGACGGCGACGCGCTTGTTTTGCCTACGGCGAAGCTGCTGAAAATTTTGCAGGCTTTGCGCGAGCAGTTTCCTAAGCTGCAAAGAGTTGCCAGCTATGCGGCGCCTAAGGATATTTTGCGTAAAAGCGAGGAGGAGCTGCGCCAATTAAAAGAAGCAGGACTCCAACTTTTGTATTACGGTATGGAAACCGGCGACGATATTACGTTGAAAGCAGTAAATAAAGGTGTTAACGCTGAAGAAGCTATTGAAGCAGGCCGCCGCGTAACCGCCAGCGGCATGAAGCTTTCGTTAATGGTTATTTTAGGCTTGGCCGGTGTGGAGGGCAGCGCCCGCCACGCGTTGGCTACTGCTAAAGCCATCAACATTATTCAGCCTACCCATTTGAGCGCGTTGTGCTTGATGCTCTATCGCGGCAGTGAGCTTTTGGAGCAATTTGAGGAAGGGAAATTTAATCCTTTGTCTCCGGCAGGACTGATGCAGGAGCTGCATTTGCTGTTGGAAAATATAAATTTACCTGCGGATAAGCACTGCCTGTTCCGCAGTAACCATGTATCTAATTATGTGCAGCTGGCAGGCACGCTGCCCCGCGACAAGGAACGTTTGCTGCGGCAGGTAGAGATTAGCGTGGATAGTCTAAGCAAATTGAAAACTTGGGATGTTTATAACAATACAGAGTATTGATGAAAAAATTCGCTAAGCTTTTATAGGATTAGCCATATATTTTGATGAAGATGTGATGCTTATGCGCAGAAAATTTATCGCACTGCTGACCTTGGCCGCCATGTTGTGCTGGCTGCCTATTTCCGCAGAGGCCAAAAAGAAAACTTCACATAAAACTGCTGCTGCGAAGGTAACTGTGCAGCAAAGCAACTGGAAATTAAAAGTTGCTCAGCAAAAGCTGCAGGTTTTGGGCTTATATAAAGAAAAGCCAAACGGCAAAATGACTGCGGCTACGGAAAAAGCTCTCAAAAAATTTCAGCAGCAGTATAAGCTGAAAGCTCATGGCAAGCTGGACGATGCTACTTACCGCAAGCTGAATTGGGAAGCCTTTGCTAAACACGGTATTAATGATGTTAAAGGACAGGAAATAGTCAAACAGGCTGCTAAATACAAGGGTGTGCCTTATAAATTCGGCGGCGTTACGCCTCAGGGCTTTGATTGTTCCGGTTATGTGCAATATGTGTTTAAAAATTGCAAGGCGTCCATGCCTAGAACGGCGGACGCGCAGGTGCTGGAAGGCGTTTTTGTTACGCAAAAGCAACTTAAGGCTGGCGACTTGGTGTTTTTTACCACTTATGCTCCGGGAGCTTCCCATGTTGGCATTTATGCCGATAAGGGTAAATTTTGGAATGTGACCTCGTCTAAGGGTGTGATGCTGTGCTCTTTAAACGACAGCTATTGGAAAACACGCTATTATGGCGCGCGCCGGGTTTTAGTAGTTAACGGTGAAATTTAGCAGTAAAAATAATCTGCTTACTTAAGCAGGGGAGGGGTTAGTAGATGATTCGTGAAAGACGTAATAAAGAAAAACTGGCTTTGTATTATAAAAAGTTTATGGAAGAAGGTATAGTTGACCCCAATGTGCATCCGTGGGTAGCTGAAAGCTGGCTGCGCTGCCGTGCTATGAATCTGCCCCATGAAACTATGCCGAAAATTCATAAGCTGAGCCGCGAGGAAATTGCTGAGCACCAAAAGACGCACGAGTTTATTGTAAAATATGTGGACGGCTTGTATGAGCAGAGCAAGCAGCATTTTAATATTCATAATTTGAGTATGCTGCTTATTGACGAAAGCGGCTACGTTATAAAAAATTACGCCATGCCGTTTTTTCAGCGCATTATTGAGGATATTCAAGGTATGCGAGTTTTGGAGGAAGATGTTGGTACCTCCAGTATCAGTGTGGCGCGCGAGCATAATGTGCCGTTTTTAATGTTCGGCCCGGAAATGTGGATTAAGGACAGTCACAGCGGCGATGCTTGCAGCGCTCCTATCTGCATTAACGGCAAAATCCGCTATATTATTTCGTTTTTCTCTTTAGATCAAAACGATTTACCCTATGATTTACTGTTAAGTCTGCTGCTGACCATGAAATATTCTATTGAGCAGCACATGGCTATGCTGGAATCTTGGACCATTAACCGTATTATGATGGAGCAGCTGCCGGTGACGGTATATTGGCTGGGCAAGGACGGAAGTGTAAAATATTGTAACGAAAACGGTCGTAAGCGTCTTGATGGACACGAGCATTTACAGGATGTTTTCTTAAACTACGAGCACATTCCCATTAAAAAGGCGCTGAAAGGTATGCCTACCCAACGCCGTGAAATTACCTGGATTACCCAGGATAGAACCTATGAGGATATTACTACCGTTATGCCGATTAAAGTAGGCAGCGAGGTAGAAAGCGCGTTGGTGCTGTCCATGTCGATTGAAGATTTGAAAACTACCATTGCTCACGCTACCGGGTACAGCAGCCGTTACAGCTTGTATAGCATGGTGGGCGAAACCAACGAGTTTTTGGCTTTGCAGCATAAGGCAGGCCGTGTGGCCCGCACGGATAACAATATTTTACTGCAGGGCGAGCCGGGAACCGGTAAGCAGCGTTTGGCGCACGGTATTCATCAGGCCAGCCCTCGTGCTGCAGCGCCGCTGATTGCCGTAAAATGCCGCAACGCTTCCTTACAGGAACTGGAAGCGGAATTTTTTGGCACCAATGAGGGTGAGCAGCAGTCGGCAGGTAAGCTGGAGCTGGCTATTGGCGGTACCTTATTCTTGGATGAGGTGGAAAAGCTGCCGTTAGAAATGGGCGATAAGCTGGCGGAAGCGCTCATTCATGGCTTGCCGCCTGTGAAAAAAGGCGGTGCCCCCCGTATATTCGACGTGCGCGTGATTGTTGCCTGCGATTCTAACTTAAAGCGGTTGGCGGATAAGGGACTTTTCAGCCGTAAGCTGTATGAGCTGGTGCTGGATACTACCATGCGTGTACCGCCGCTGCGGGAACGCGTTAAAGATATCGAGGTGATTGCCGGACATATTTTGGTAGAGATGAGTGCTCAGCATAATTTGCCGCAAAAGCGTTTGTCTCCGGAGGCAGTGTCCTTGCTGCTTAACTGCAGCTGGCCCGGCAACATTAAGCAGCTGCAAGGCGTTATCGAGCAGGCGTTCTTCCACACTCCCGGAAGTATTATCGAAGCGGAAAATATTAAGCTGCCAGGCGATAAAACCTTGGAGCGTTCTTGGAAATACGATAAAGAAGCCTTTATTGCCGCTTGGAAATCCGCAGGAGGCAATATCAGCAAGCTGGCTTCTATGCTGGATGTAAGCCGCGTAACCTTGTACCGTTATCTGAAAAAATATGGTTTAGGACCTAAAAACAAATAAAGCAAAAATTATAATTAACCACGGAACATGGCTGCTTCCGTGGTTATTATTTTTTTGACGGAAAGCCATAGCTTTTATAGATATATTTATTAAAAATAGAAAAAATGCGACGGCTGCATTGCAAGCCGAGACTAACAAAAAATTTTGACTAAACCGGCAGAAAGTAGTATAATATCACTGTCGTTTTTATAGATAGTTCTAATATTGTTTGTTAACAAGGGTTGTAAAGCGCAAAATGGTGTGATAAGCGCATAAGGAGATTTCTAATGCAGGAAAAAATTGCTCGGCAAATTAAATTTATTATACAATTGTCTACACAAAAAATACAAGAAGCAAAGCTGTTAGGTAAGGCTAAAATTGATGCTATTTGGCAGCAGCTTATGATCAAGCTGCAAATATTACTGGCAGTTGCTAAGCTGCAATTTGCCATGCTGCGCGTGCGCGCAGAGAGAAAGGCCTTTGCCGCTTGGCAGTTTATCAGCGCTAAGTGGCGCGGGTTTTATGAAAAGCTGCATAGTCAAATGCAGGCTGTGATAGACCGTGCTGACGCTTATGCTAAAGAATATTCTGCACGTTTACAGCAGCGTTATGCTTTGTGGCGTAAAATGTGGCATTACAACCAGCATTTTACCTTTTGGCTGATTCCTGCCGATGGTTCTCATATTGCGAAAACACACGTTAAAAAGGCACACTTAAAATATGCCTTCAGCGGTTTGGCTGCTTTACTGGTGGTAGTTTCTGTAACTATTGGCGTTTTGGCGCATCTTGCTATTCGCAACGAGACGCAAATGCGGGAAATTGCAGAATATAAAGCAACAAAGCAGGCGCAGGAGCAGACTATTCAGGAGCTGCAGAAAATTGCCGAAAAAAATCAAAAACAGTTGGCTTATCTTTCTAAATTAGAGGATAAAGTACGTAAGGAAATGGCCAAAAACGGCGCGGAGCTGCCGCCCAAAAGCGACGCCAGCGTTTATGCCGGTAAAGGCGGCCCTACCTTAGGCGACAGCACTCCCATGGGTTATATGCTGGAACAGGAAAAGAATATTCATAATGAAGCTAAAGCCAAAAAGGCAGATTTTGAAAATCTTTTAACTGTTATTGAAAATGAAAATTATCGCAAAGATGTTACTCCCAGCCAGTGGCCTACTGCCGGCGGCGAGATTACCTCTTATTTTGGCGGTCGTGCCAATCCTTTTGGTGGGTATGGCAGCGACTGGCATCCCGGCATTGATATTGCTAATTATTACGGCGCGCCGGTATATGCTGCGGCTTCCGGTTATGTGCAGCAGGCGGAATGGTATGGCGGCTATGGCAGATATATTCTTATCAGCCATGATTACGGTATCAAAACAGCCTATGGCCACATGAGCAGCTTGGCAGTGCGTGCAGGCAGCTATGTGGAAAAGGGAGAAATTATTGGTTATGTAGGCAGTAGCGGTTACAGTACCGGCCCGCACCTGCATTTTGAGGTTATCAAAAACGGACAACAGGTTAATCCCTTAAAATACATTTAAAATTATGCCGTCATTTGTGAAAGAATGACGGCTTTTTTTGTAGCTTTACTGTAAAATTCTAATGTTGTCAATCGCTTTTTCGCGCTTACATATTGGTAAATTTTGCAAAATGCTATATAATTGTATCTAATCAAAAAAATGTGAGTTGGACGGAGGTAAGCTGTTGATGAGCTGCGATTGTGAGCGAATTAGAAAAATAAAATGCTTTTTATTTGATATGGATGGAACTATCAATTTAGGCAATGAGCTGATTCCAGGTATGGAAGGCTTTTTTGCTAAGCTCCAGGCGGCAGGGAAAAAATATTATTTGCTAACCAATAATTCTTCCCGCAGCCATGATCACTATGTGCAAAAAATGAACGGTTTGGGTGTACCCGTAACACGCAAAGAAATTTTGATTTCTTCCGATGCTCTAACAAACTGGCTGCAAAAAAATAAACCACAGGCGCGGCTGTTTGTTTTGGGTACGCCGCAGCTTTTAGCAACCATTAGCGAAGCTGGCTTTACCTTGACGCAAGGCTTAGATGAAGTAACGGATTTTGTAGTAGTAGGCTTTGACCAAACGCTGACCTATGAGCGCTTAGCTATTGCCTGCCGTTTAATTGATAAGGGAGTGCCCTATGTAGCTACGCATCCGGATGTGCGCTGTCCCATTGAGGGCGGTGAATTTATTCCTGATACGGGCGCTATGCTGGAGCTGATAAAAACTGCTACCGGTAAAGAGCCGCAGTTGATTTTTGGTAAGCCATATCAATACATGGTGGATGTGGTATTGGAAAAAACTGGCTTTGCTAAGGATGAAATTGCTATGGTAGGCGACCGCCTGGCGACAGACATCGCTTTTGGCTTAAATAATGATATTTTATCCATTATGGTGCTTACAGGCGAGGCAACCTTGGAGGATGTGGCAAACGGTTCTATCAAGCCGGATATTATTTTGCCTCATGCTAAGGAAATTTTAAATTACTTGTAAGCACCTTCACCATGCCTTTAATTGTATATTACTTACCAATGTGCTATAATAATATACAATATAAAGCTTGAACGAAAATTTTTAGGAGTGAAAATTATGCAAAAAATTACCAAGGCTGTTATTCCTGCTGCCGGCTTGGGAACTCGCTTTTTACCCGCCACTAAAGCCTGCCCCAAAGAGATGCTGCCCATTGTAGATAAGCCTACTATTCAATATATTATTGAGGAAGCGCTGGCCAGCGGTATTACCGATATTTTGATTATCAGCGGACGTACTAAGCGCGCTATAGAGGATCATTTCGACCGCAGTCCGGAGTTGGAAATGAATCTGGAGGAGCACGGTAAGCTGGATCTATTACAGCAAGTAAAGGATATCGCCGACATCAACATTCATTATATCCGCCAAAAAGAGCCGCGCGGCTTAGGTCATGCGATTTTGTGCGCTAAGGCTTTTATTGGTCACGAACCTTTTGCTGTGCTTTTAGGCGACGACGTAGTTTATAACGACGAATATCCCTGCCTGCGTCAGCTGATGGACGTTTACGAAGCTACCGGAGGTAGTGTTTTAGGCTGCCAGACCGTGCCTAGGGAAAAGGTATCCTCCTATGGTATTGTGGACAGCGTGCCGACAAATAATAAACGTATTTTTAAAGTCAACGATATGGTAGAAAAGCCTGCTTTGGAAGAAGCTCCCAGTCAGTTGGCTGTTTTGGGGCGCTATGTTATTATGCCGGAAATTTTTGATATTTTAGAGCAGACTCAGCCTGGGCGCGGCGGTGAAATTCAGTTGACCGATGCGCTTAAAGTGCTGGCTAAGGAGCAGGATATGTATGCCTATGATTTTATGGGTCGCCGTTACGATGTAGGCGATAAGCTGGGCTATTTAACTGCTACGGTAGAATATGCTCTGCGTCGCGATGACCTGCACGATAAATTTATGGATTATCTCAAAACTATCGTGTAAAATTTGTTTGCTAATTTATTTGCTGTTGTAAAAAAATTTGTTGCTTGATTTCTTATGCCGTCGGCATTTTTTGCCGACGGTTTTTAATTTTATACGGTATTTGTTGGCTTGATAGTTTAGAAGTGGTATAATAATACTAGCGTAAAAGGAGGTTTTTCATCATGAAAAATAATGCACCTATCGGTGTGTTGGATTCAGGCGTGGGCGGCTTATCGGTTTTGAAATGCCTGCATCAGCTTTTGCCCCACGAGGATTTTATATATGTGGGCGATACGGCCCGCACTCCTTATGGTACAAGGCCGGAAAGTGAAATCCGCGGTTTTGTAGCCGAGATTTTGGACTGGCTGGCGGCACAGGGCGTCAAGGAAGTAGTTATAGCCTGTAACACTTTAACCATGCTGGGGATTGAAAGTATCAAGGGCAAGCGCGGCTTTCCTGTTATCGGCATGTCTAAAGGCGAGCAGCTGCTCTTGGCAGCCAGTAAAAAGAAAAAAATAGGCGTTTTTGCCACGCCGTTTACTATCAGTACGGAAGCGCATAAAAAAGCTATTTTGGCGGCTGACCCTACGGCAGAGATTTTTCCTGTGGGCTGCACTAAATTTGTGCCTTTAATTGAAGGTGAAAATTTTGACAGTGCAGAGCTTAAGGAAGCAGTTGCCGAATATGCGGCGCCGCTGAAAAAAGCAGGAGTAGACGCGTTAATTTTATCATGCACTCATTATCCGTTTATTAAAGAGCAGATTGAGAAAGAGCTGGGAGCGGGAGTAACGGTTATCGACCCGGCGGAGGCTACCAGCCGTTTAGCTATACAGGCTTTACACGAGGCAGGCCTGGCAAAAACAGCGGGTGAGGGTAAGGTTACGGTTTGCGCTACGGCGGATATTGAGCGCGTGCAGCGTTTGGCTAAGAGAATGCTGCCCTTAGAGGACTGCGAGTTTAAAGAGATAAGTCTGGCGTTGAAATAATACAAAGAAATTTGTTTTTAAAGGCCATATTTGCAGGAAAAAACAATTTTTTGTCAAATATATACGGGTATAAGGATTTTACAAAATAATATAAAGAAAGGTGGTAGCTGTGGAAAAGCAGGGAGTATTAAATAACAATAATATTGTGGGCTCACCTTTAGTACATAAGCTGACCCTTGGTTTGGTGCTTTTTGGATTTTGGATGGTTTTGTCGGGAAGAACGGAAACCAAATTTATCGTTTACGGAATTATAACTGCAATCGTAACTGTTTGGCTGACATATCCTTTGCTGCTGGTTCCCAATAAGGATGGCAGTAAAAGATATTTTGTTTTTGGCGTATCTATTCCTAAATTCATCATGTACTTTTTTTGGCTTATGTGGCAGTTGGTTATAGCCAATATTGACGTTTTAGTGGCAACAACGGCTCAGGAGCTAAAGATTGATCCTAAGGTTGTGCGTTTTTATTTTAAAGCGGATAATCCCATGGCAGCAGTGGTGCTGGCAAACTCCATTACCTTAACTCCGGGCACGGTAACAATAAATGTTACGGACGACGGCTTATATGAAATCCACGCGCTGACTACAGGCGCGGCTGTCGGTGTTTTGGATGGTTCCATGCAGAAAAAGGTTGCTGATTTATATGGAGAAAAATTTAATTTTGCTGTAGCAGAGAGTGAGGAATGATTATGAATACGATATTTTTTATTCTAATGGTTTCCATTATCTTTGTAATTGGCACCATGCTGCAGCGGTTATTTTATGGGCCAACGATTTATGACAGAATGAATGGCTTGGGAGTTATTGGCGCCGATACGATTTTGCTGTTGGTGCTGTTCGGTTATATCGACGGACGTCCCGACATGTATGTAGATATAGCCATTTCCTACGCTTTTCTAGGTTTTATCGGCTCGGTAATCGTAGCAAAATATCTGGGAGGTAAAAATATATGATTGAAGCATTCGGCCTTAATTCTCTCAGAGAGGCTATTGCAGCCTTATTTATTTTTGGCGGCTTAATTTTCTTTATAGGTTCGGCTATTGGTATGCTGCGCCTGCCGGATTTTTACAGCAGAATTCATGCTTCCGGCAATAGTGAAACTCTTGGCTGTACGCTTTCGTTTATCGGTCTGATAATTTATGAGGGGCCGACGCTGACCGCAGTGAAGATGGCTTTTGCTTTTTTGATTGTTTTTATGGCTAACCCTATCGGTTCTCATATTTTGAGTAAGGCTGCTTATAAATCCGGACATCCTGTTTGGACATTAAAGAGTAAAGGCGCTAAAAAGTTGGTAGGTTTGGAAAAAGACAATCACAGCGCCGACGAGCCGGTTGGACATATAAGAACAAAGGAGGAAAAATAAGATGCAGATATACTTAATTGAAGCGATTTTATTAATCTTCCTTATTTTGATTACCTGCGCGGTAATTTTCTGTAAGGATATTTTGAGTGCGGCCATTATTTACAGCGGCTTCAGCTTTTGCGCGGTGCTGTTGTATTTGATGATGGGGTCTCCCGACGTAGCTTTTACAGAAGCGGTTATCGGCACAATTTCTACGATCTTTTTCGTAGCCTCTTTGAAAAAAATTGATAGGTGGTGTAAATAATGCGTGGCTTAGTAGCAGTTATTCTTGCGATTATGACTGGCATGTTCTGTTCCGTTGTAACCTATCTGCCGGAAATTGGCGATGCCAAGACAGCGCCTAACCAGCATGTTACCCCAACCTATATTTCCCGCAGTGCGGAAGATACAGGCTCGCCTAACATTGTAACCGGTGTCATCATAGATTACAGAGGTTTTGATACCATGTGGGAAACCTCGGTAATGTTTCTGGCAGGTTTGACTACGGTGCTGGTTTTGACCAGTAATCCTGTTGGACGTCGCCCTGAAGAGGAACCGGAGGATCCGGAGGAAGGAGAGATTATCAAATGATGAAAGAACCATTTGGTGGCCTCATCCTCAATGTGGCCTTTCGTATGCTGGTGCCTTTTACTATTGTTTACGGCGTCTATGTTTTATGCCTGGGCGAATATTCTCCGGGCGGCGGCTTTCAGGCCGGTGCGCTTTTGGCGGTAGGCGTGCTGTTAGCCCGTTTGATTTTGGGCTTTGATACGAAATTTAATGTTTTAGGAAAAACCTCAGTGGTTTTGGCTGGTGTGGGCACTTTCTTATATGCCTTTACAGGCTGGCTGACGCTGTTTGGCGGTGCAGATTTTTTCCTGAATTATGATTATATGCCGATTGTTTTGGAGCCAAAGCACGAAATGCACGCTATGGGTATTTTCCTTATTGAAATCGGCGTTGCCATCTGTGTTATGATGACAATTATCAATCTATTAGATGCGATTGTGAAAAGGGGTGAAGATGATGGAAGTGCTCAATGAGTTTTTAAAGACTAAGGGCATCTATTCCTTAGTAATGATCCTCTTTTTCCTAGGCGTTTACGGCATGGTTTTAAGCAAAAATTATATGAAAAAGCTTATGGCTATGAATGTTATGCAGGTTGCAGTTATTTATTTTTATCTGTGCTTTGCTCAAAAGGACGGAGCGATGATACCTATTCAAAACGGCATTACTACCGATCCTAATGCTTATATCAATCCGCTTCCTCATGGTCTGATGCTGACTGCCATTGTAGTTAGCCTTGGTACCACCGGCGTAGCTATTGCGCTTCTTATGCGCATTAAAGAAATTTATGGCTCCGTGGAAGAAGTAGAGGTATTGAGGAGGGCAAGTAAATGACACAGCATGCTCCTATTTTCATTGTACTGCTGCCCTTGACAGCGTCACTTCTGTGTATGCTATTCAGCCGCATTAAAAGGGATTTGGGATCCTGGATAGTTATGGCTTCTATTGTGGGCGCATTTTTGAGCGCTTGCACGGTGCTGCATAGAGTTATCACCAGCGGCGGACAAACCTGGCATTATTGGATGGGCGGCTGGCAGCCTCCTATCGGCATTGAATTTGCTTTAGATCCGCTGAACAGTGTTTTAGCTGTTTTAGTAACCTTTATATCTATGATGGTAGCTTTATACAGCAGACCATTTGTTAAAGAGGAAGATTGGCTGCATGTAGGAGGCTATTATACCTTGTTTGGCCTCTTGACCGTCGGCCTGTGCGGCATGATTATTACCGGCGACGTATTTAATCTGTACGTATATTTGGAAATCATGTCCTTATCCGGTTATGGCTTGATTGCCTTGGGCGGCAAAAAATCCATGCTGGCGGCGTTCAGATATTTGCTTATCGGTACTATTGGCGCTTCCCTATATTTATTAGGCGTAGGTTATTTGTACGCGTTGACCGGTACCCTGAATATGGCGGATTTGGCGCAGCGAGTTGTGCCCCATCTTAATTCGCCTCTTTTTGCCATTGCCGTTGCTTGCTTTATTATCGGCTTTGGCATTAAAATGGCGCTGTTTCCCTTGCACGGCTGGCAGCCGGACGCTTATACTTTTGCGCATCCGGGAGCGGCCGCATTTATTGCGGGCTGCATGAGTAAGGCTCCTGCCTATGCTATGATTCGTTTTATGTATTATATCTTTAAGGTTGACAGCCCTGTAATGCACAGCGCGCTGAACGTATTGGGAATCCTTGGCGTAGCCGGTATTTTGATTGGCTCCATCATGGCTATGGCTCAATACGACTTCCGCCGTATGCTGGCTTATTCTTCCGTGGCACAGATTGGTTATATTGCCATTGGTATGGCTATGGGAAATATGTATGGTTTTATCGGCGCTGTACTGCACATTATCAACCACGCTTTTATGAAGTGCAGCTTGTTCTTGGTTATCGGTGGTATAGAGCATCGCTTCGGCGAGGTTAACCTGTATCGCTTAGGCGGCATGAACAAAAAAATGACCATCAGTACTATTACGGTAACGCTGGCAGCGCTTTCGATGATTGGCCTGCCTCCAACTGCCGGTTTCTTCAGTAAATGGTATTTGATGTTGGGTGCTTATACCGGACAGCAATATTTTTACATCGCGGTGCTGGTAATCAGCTCGCTGTTAAATGCGATTTACTTCTTCCGTATCATTGAGCAGATGTTTATTCAGCGTGAAGCTTCTTTGACAGAGGTTCATCCTCATCAGGGAAAGCTGGGACTGCCCTTCGCCATGGCGCTGCCGATTTTTGTAATGGGCATTGGCATTTTGGTATTAGGCTTCTACAGCGTGGACATTGTTACGGATATTATTAAATTAGGCTTGCCGGAGGTGTTTCTGAGATGACGATTATAGATTGCAGACCATTTCTGGCAGTAGGCGTTTCCTTTATTGCTGCTGTGCTCATTGCTTTCAGCAGACGCTGGCCTAATTTGCGCGAAGCCTGGAGCGTAATTGCTTCTGTTTTAAAATTTGGCATTATCCTTTCCATGCTGCCGGCAGTGCTTGACGGCAATGTATATCAATGGACACTGTGCCAAATTACCGATACCGTCGGCTTAACGCTGCGTACAGATCCAGCAGGTATGATTTTTGCTGTGCTGGCTTCCATGCTATGGGTGCCTATGAACTTTTACTCCATTGGTTATATGCGTTGTAACCAGGAGCGCGAACAGACAGGTTATTTTGCAGCTTTTGCAGTTTGCATGAGCGCGGTTATGGGTATTGCCATGGCCTCTAACCTGCTGACCTTCTTTATCTTTTACGAATTGTTGACCTTGGCAAGCTATCCTTTGGTACTGCATAAGCGTAATCAAGAAGCTTTGATGGCCAGCCGTAAATATTTAATTTACACCTTGATTTCCGGTCAGTTTTTCTTGGCAGGCTTGATTGCAGTTTACTGCATTAGCGGTACCATGGACTTTACTGCCGGCGGCTTCTTAACCTCGGAAATGGCTCCCAAATGGGTTTTGCAAGCCGTGTTCGTATTAATGATTTTGGCAGGCTCCGTAAAAGCGGCTGTTATGCCGCTGCATGGCTGGCTGCCTGCGGCAATGATTGCGCCGACTCCGGTTTCTGCGCTGCTGCATGCGGTTGCGGTTGTTAAAACCGGCGTTTTCGCTGTGCTGCGTATTATTGGTTTCGTTTTTGGTCCTAAGCTGCTGGCTGAAATTGGCGTAACCGATGTTTTGGCTTGGGCGGCTGCTACCAGTATTTTGGTATCCTCCTTGATTGCTTTGCGTCAGGATCATTTAAAACGCAGACTGGCATTTTCTACTATTGGTCAGCTGTCCTATATTGTTTTAGGTGCGGCGCTTATTTCTCCCATCAGTATTAAAGGCGCATATCTGCATTTGGTAGCCCATGCTGTTATGAAGATTACCCTCTTTATGTGTGCAGGCTTGATTATCGCCCGTACTCACCGCAACAATATCAGCGAGCTTTACGGTATCGGCAAAAAGCTGCCGGTAACGATGGCCTGCTTCACTATCGCTTCCCTGGGTATCGCAGGCGTACCGTTCTTGGTAGGCTTTATTAGTAAATGGAATTTGTGCTTAGGCGCGTTGCAGGCCGGTAAGCCATTGTATGTGCTGCTTTGGGTAGCCAGCGGCTTGCTTGCTGCGGCATATTTGATTCCTGTTTCACAAATGGCCTTTTTCGTGAAAGATCCGCAGGAAAAATTCCGCTCTTACGGCGATATTAGCTACGCTATGCTGATTCCTATTTGCATTACAACCTTAATAGCCATTGTGCTTGGTTGTTTTCCGGATGTTTATCCGCATTTTTACCAATTGGCAACTATGGCCTCTAACGCAGTTTGCGCAGGTTGGCATGGGGGGTGGCTTTAAATGACTAAGAAAACAGTCTATATGCTTGTAGCTGTAGTTTTGGTACTGGCGGCCGCTGCTGAAATCGCCGGCGTACATATGCACGCTGCGTCTTGGTGGCCACTGCCCTTTGGCTACGATATTTTCTTTGGCTTTGTAGGTGCTTGGATTTTGATTATCGTTTCTAAAATGATTATGGCGCCGCTGCTGCAGCGTGACAAGGATTATTACGATGATGATTTTGATGAAGATGGCAGAGGTGATGATTGATGAATGAGTTAATGCTTCATCCCGGTCTGATTTTGTGGGTAGTTGGCATTGTAGCAATGCTTGCGCCTAAGGTAATCAGAAAATTTGTCCTGGCTTTAGGACCGCTGGCTGCCGTCTATGCGGCGTATAATCTGCCGTTGGGTACGGAGGTTGTTCTGCCCTTCGTTCACGATATACAGCTGCATATTATGTATGTAGATAAATTGGCGTGGATTTTTGCCTTTATCTTTTCCGTATTGGCTTTAGTAAGCGGCATTTATGCTGCGCATAATCCCAATCGTATGGAAGCGCTGTGTTCTATGGCGTATGCAGGCGGAGCAATCTGCGTCTGCTTGGCTAAGGATTGGCTGACTTTCATTTTCTTCTGGGAATCCCTGGCCATTACTTCTTTGTTTTTGGTATGGTGCAATCCTACTCACGAAGCGCGCCGCGCAGGCTTCCGCTATATGCTGGTGCATATGTTGGGCGGCGGTATTCTTTTGGCAGGCATTTTCGTAACCTGGTATACGGGCAACGGCGATTTGATGATGCACAGCTTTACCAACAGAGTACACGATTGGGCCTATTGGTTTGTAATGCTGGGTATGTGCGTCAACGTAGCTATGCCTCCGGTCAATGCATGGCTGGTAGACGCTTATTCCAACTCCACCCTTACGGGCGGCGTATTCATGAGCTGCCTGACTACTAAGGTTGCTGTTTACGCTTTAATCAGAGTTTTTGCAGGCACGGAACTGTTAATTTGGGGCGGTGTACTGATGGCTCTGTATGGCGCGTGTTATGCGATTATGGAAAACGATATGCGCAAGCTCCTTGCTCACCATATTATTTCTCAGACCGGCTTTATGGTGGTCGGTGCAGGCATTGGTACAGCTATGTCCATGAATGGCGCTACTGCCCATGCCTTCTGCGATATTCTCTTTAAATCGCTGCTCTTTATGTGCGCAGGCGCAGTAATTTATGCTACTGGTATTAAGCATATCAACAAGGTTGGCGGTATGGCGAAAAAGCTTCCGTTGGTTGCTGTCTGCTTCTTCTCGGCGGCGTTTTCCATCGCCGGTATCCCGATGTTCAACGGCTTTATCAGTAAAAATATTACGGTAAACGCTGCTGCGGCTGCCGGGATGCCTATGGTATTCACTTTGTTGGAGCTGGCTGCTATCGGTACATTTTTATCCATTCCTTTAAAAATGGGTTACTTTATTTTCCTGCGCAAGGACGATAAGGGCGCCGAGGTTATCAATCCGCTGCCTATCAATATGAAAATTGCCATGAGCATCAGCGGTTTTTTGTGCTTCCTCTACGGTGTATGTCCGGATTTGCTGTACAGTCATCTGCCCTTTGAAATGACTCCTTATCAGCCGTTTACCGCGCCGCACCTGCTGCAGCCCGTACAAATGCTGGGTATGGCTATGATTCCGTTTATGATGTATCTCAATAAAATGGAGCCGCACACCGCTATCAGTCTGGATACGGATTGGTTCTACCGCGGACCGTTTGCTTTGCTGGTTGGCAAGCTCAGCTCTTTGCTGTGCGCACTGTGCAGCGGTTTGGGCAACGCATGGCAGGTTTTGTATGAAAAGTTTATGGATTTAACATCCAATCCTATGGATTTCTTGGATGCGAAGCCGTTCCGTAAGCGTACTCATTACAACCCGGAAAATTATCGTACCTCTATTGCTGACCCAATGATGATTACTTTAACTGTTTTGGTAAGCAGTATTGCATATTTTATTGCTACAATGTAAAAAAATATTTTTGGCGGACGCTTTTAAGCGTCCGTTTTTTTATATCTGTGTTTGCTAAGGGAAATTTACAGGCAAAAATATCTCGCTTCAATGTTTTTCGTACCACACAAGATTTAATTGCATTTATCAGAAGATTAGTAAGAATAAAGTAGCAATTTGCTGTTTTTTAGTTTATAATTAAAATTATAATAGGTAGAATAGGCTTATTTTATATTGCTGGAGGTACTTTCGGTGAAAAAAATATTTTTTATCGCTGTGGCTGCCGTTATTGCTATGATGCTGTTATTGGTTGGCTACGGAACATTTTTAAATTATACTGATGAAGGAAATATTGCGGCAAGATTATCTAACCGCACCATAAAATTAGTGGGAGCCAAAGCTGAAACACGCGTCTTAAGAGGCGGTTTTACGCGTAAAGATGTGCGTATGGAGGCCGAAAATATGACCGACGCAGTTTCCCGCTTGGAAGGAACAGTAGAAAAAATTTATGTACAGCCTAATAGTAAGGTTGTCAAGGGACAGCCTATCTGCCATATAGTTAATGAAGATATAGATATGAAAATTGTGCAGGCAGACGTAAATATTGCCAAGGCGCAGACGGTAGCAGCCCGCTATGCTAATTCGCTGTCCCGCTATAAGCGGCTTATTGGTTCAGGCGCCGTTTCTATGGAGCAGTACGAGGATATTGAAACCCAATATAAATCTGCTTTGGCGGAGCTGGAAACATTGCGCTTAGAAAAGCAGCAATATGAAATTTTGCGAGACCGATTGACGGTTACTGCGCCCCTCGACGGCGAGGTGCTGATGCTTTATAAAAAAGAAGGCGCCTTTTTGCAGGCTGGTACTTCCGTAGCGTTAATTGGTAATTTTAGCAGGCTGCGTTTTACGGAAACCATCAGCGATGATGATTTTCAGAGCCTGCTGCCCATCGGTAAGGAGTGGGAGCTTTCTGTGGAACAGGGAGATATGGAAAAAATTTATAGCGGCAGCTATGGCGGCAGCAACCGCGGCTATGAGCAAACCTTTGGCGCGCATATTGTCAAAGTAGAGCCGCCTGTTGGGCAAGCGGCTTCTTTACGGAGCATAAGCTGGGAGGTTAATAATAGCTCCGGACTTTTGGAGCCTAAGCGTTATCAGCAGGTGCGTTTTCAGGAAATTGTTGAACGCAAGGTGCTGGCAGTGCCTGCTAAGGCTGTGGATGCTAAGCGTTCCAGTGTTTTTGTGTGGAATACTGATGGTAAGTTAGAGGAGCGCAAAGTGATTTTTGGCGCGTCCGACGGCAGTTTTATTGAAGTACAAAGCGGCATTGAACCTGACGAAATCGTAGTAATATCCGGCAGAGAGGGTTTGGAAAATGGTATGAAGGCCGAAGTAAGCATAGAAGGAGGAATTTCTGATGGCGCCCAATAAAGATATTTTCAGTAAAGCGGCTATAGATAAGCAGCGCAGCCCGGAAAATATTGATAAGCTGCTGCAGGTAACGACGCCTATTAGCTGGATTGGCTTGGCTGCTTTGGGTATGATGATTTTTTCCCTGCTGATGTGGTCAATTTTTGGCGCTATTGTAGATAAAGTGGAAGGTACGGGAATTTTGCTGGACGCAGGCGGCGTAGCTAACGTTTCCTCCGTAGTAGGCGGCAAGGTGGAGCGCGTGTTGGTTGCTCCTGGTACGCAGGTGCGCAAGGGTGATGTTATCGCTACTTTGGAACAGCCATCCCAGGATGTAGAAAGTAAAATGGCCCGCTCCGGCATGTTTCTGGCAGAAAATGAGCGTGAGGCTGTCAATAGTGCTGCTAATTATGATGTCAAGCGTTATCAGCAAAATATCAGCGAGGTTATTGTAAGCGGCTACGATGGCATTGTAGACGAGGTGCTCGTAATGCCAGAAGCTATTTTATCTCCGGGTGGAACGATTTGCACCTTGCGCCGTGACGAGGGTCGCGATGATTTGCAGGGTGTGCTGTATGTTCCGGTTATAGATGGCAAGCGTATTGCACCGGGCATGACTCTGCAGGTATCTCCCAATGGCAGCAATGCCAGTGAAAATGGCAGTATGGTAGCCGTAGTGCGATCAGTATCACGCTATCCGGTTTCTGCCGAAGGTATGATTAACAAATTAGGCAATCAGCAGCTGGTACAGTGGCTGCTGTCAAAAAACGATGGCGCTGTCAGTGAGATAACTTTTGAGTTAGTAAAGGACACTAAATCTAAATCTGGTTTTTTGTGGACCTCTCGCTTAGGCGAGCATAAAAAAATTACCTCCGGCAGCGTATGCAGCGGTTTTGTAGTGGTTGATCGCAAGCCGCCGATTGAAAAGGTTTTTTACAAGCTTAGTCATTGGCTGAGAAGCAGATGAGGCGTTGAGAATGGGTAACATATTTAAGAAAGCAGAAGGAAAACGTGTAAAAACGCCAACTGTACTGCAAATGGAAGCAGTAGAGTGCGGCGCGGCTTCTTTGTGCATGATTTTTGCCTATTACGGGCTGTGGCTGCCGCTGGAAAAGCTGCGGCAGGAATGTGGCGTCAACCGCGATGGCGTTTCGGCGGCCAATATTGTTAAGGCTGCACGTCGTTGGGGCTTTAATGCCAACGGCTATCGCTATCCGGCAGAAGCCTTGCGCGACGCAGCTTTTCCACTGCTTATACACTGGGAATTTAATCATTTTGTAGTTTTAGAAGGCATTAAAAACGATACGGTTTATCTTAACGACCCGGCAGTGGGACATCGCCGCATTCCTTTTGCAAGCTTTTATGGCAGCTATACTGGTATAGCCTTAGAGATAACTCCGGGCGAAAATTTTAAGCCCAGCGGAGAAAAATATAGCATTTACAAAGAGATTGCAAAACGACTTAAAGGCGAGGGGCTGCCGACGTTGTTTGTCATGCTTATTTGCTTATTTCTGATTGTGCCGCAGCTGGCGCAGCCTGTATTTACGCAGGTGTTTTTGGACGATATTTTGTCGGGCAGGCATAAGGAATGGATGACGGATGTAACTTTGCTGATGCTGGTAGTTTTTGTCATTGAAGCGTTGTTAGTATGGCTGCGCTGCTGGTGCTTAACCAAATGGCAGACACGGATAACGATTGCGGAGTCTTCGCGTTTCTTTTGGCATCTGCTGAGACTGCCCATGGATTTTTTTCAGCAGCGTTTTAGCAGCGAGGTTGCTTCCCGTGTAGGCTATGTGGAAAACGTGGCAGGAGTGCTTACCGGTTCTGCGGCGACGGCTGTGCTGGATTTTTTTATTGCGCTCTTCTTTTTGGTGCTATTATTGCATTATAATGTGACGCTGACGATTATCGGCGTAGGCTTTAGTTTAATTAGTGTTTTGGTGCTTTTTGCTATAAGACCGCATCTTTTGGAAATGGCTATGAAGGTACAGCAGGATGCCGGCAAAGAATACGGCGTAGCCATGAATGGTTTGCAGATGATGGAAACACTAAAAGCTAACGGTACTGAGGATGAATTTTTTGCTAAATGGGTAGGTTATCGCAGTCGGGTTTTGGATGGCAGCCAGAAAATGGCGCTCTATAATATGTCTGTGCAAATGCTGCCGCTGCTTTTAGGCGGTATCAATTCGGCGCTGATTATGACTGTAGGCGGTTTTTCAATTATGGACGGCGCTATGACGGCCGGTATTTTTGTAGCTTTTCAAGGTTTAATGGGTAATTTTCAGGAGCCTTTCAACAAGCTGCTAGGTTTGGCAGATACGCTGCAAAATACGGAAATGCAGATGAAACGCTTGGACGATGTTATGCGCTATAACCGCGACAGCTTGAATTATCCGGAGCAGCAGCCTGCGTCCATTGGCAGGGACAGACTGTGGGGCGAGGTGGAGCTGCGTAGCGTGGATTTTGGTTACAGCGTTTTAGCGAAGCCTTTAATAGATAATTTTAACTTACATTTAGAGCCTGGTGCCTGGGTGGCACTGGTCGGCGGCAGCGGCAGCGGTAAATCCACTATCGCCAAGCTGATAACCGGCATTTACAAGGAGTGGGACGGGCAGGTTTTGTTTGACGGCTATGCCAGAGAGCAAATTCCTCACGAGGTTTTATGTAATTCTCTTGCGGCAGTGGATCAAGATATTTTTTTGCTGTCGGGAACTATAGAAGAAAATTTGACCTTATTTGACAGTTCTATCCGCCGCAGCGACGTTATTCGTGCCGCTAAGGACGCGTGTATTCATGATGATATTTTGCGCTTGGACGGCGGTTACGAGCATCTTGTAGGTGAGGGAGGCTTTAATTTCAGCGGCGGTCAGCGTCAGCGTTTGGAAATTGCCCGCGCCCTGGCAATTAATCCTTCTATTTTGGTTTTGGATGAAGCTACCAGCGCACTAGACCCCTTGACGGAATTGGAAGTCATGGAAAATATTAGACGCAGAGGCTGCACCTGCATTGTGGTGGCTCACCGTTTGAGCACCATACGCGATTGTGATGAAATTATAGTTATTGACCATGGCAAGGCAGTAGAGCGCGGCCGCCATGAGGAATTGCTGGCAAAAGGTGGCTTTTATGCCGCTTTAATAGCGGATAATGAAGCTGCTCAAGGAGGTGCGGCGTTATGAGCTTATGTAAAGCAAGACAAATGACGCTCACTTCCGGACAACGGCTGAGGCTGGAGCAGGAGGGTGCTGTGGCCGTAGTGTTGAGTGGCTCCGTAGATGTTTATGTTACCACTCGCGACGGCAAGGAACGTATGTTTTTGCTGGAACGCAGGAAAGGTCAGTATGCCTTTGGCCTTTATGATGAGTTTCAAAAATTAGAAATTTTTTTATACGCTAAAGAGCAGGCGGAGCTGGTAATTTACAGCGCGGCTGATGCTGCGGAAAATTGTATTGGTAATGCTGACGGTTTGCGCGATGGTATGCGGGATTGGTTTAAATCGCTGCTGGTGCTGCCGTGGCTGCGCTTTTTTGCTGTGCGCAATGACGATTATGTGGGCAGCTGGAATAAAGCAGACTTTTTACTGCACGTAGACAACGAGCATTTATGGCTGACCTTTTTGGAGCATGAAAATATTTTAGCCATGTTCATGAGCGGGCAGTTTAATTCTTTGCGCAAATATTTTTCTCAGCGATTAAAAATGCGCTGTCAAAAAAAACAAAAACTGATAGATGCGTCTATCAATATTTTGACGGGTGAGGAAGACGCCTTTGCACCAATTTACGGCGACAGCGACGGTTTAACGCAGTTGGCGCGGCGCATTGGCGAGCATTTTCATATGGAAACTGAGGGTATGACGCTGCCTAAAGAATTGATGCAGCGACAAAGTGATTTCGCAATTCTCAAACGCTTGCTGGTTAAAGGCGGAGTGCGGATGCGCAGAGTAGTTTTAGAGGGAGAATGGTTTAAGTACGACAGCGGGGTTCTTTTAGTGCAGCGCGGTAAGGAATGGCTGGCGGCACTGCCTGAAACTCCGGAAAAATATTCTTTATACGCAGCTGATGGTAGTAAAACCGAGCTTAATGCAGAACTGGCAGCTGAATTAAGTAGCGAAGCTTACGCCTGCTATGCCGGCTTTCCTCAGCGTGCGCTGAAAATTAAAGATTTGCTGCAATTTATGCTGCGGCAATGCTGGCGCAACGATTATGTAACCATTGTATTGGCAAGCTTTTTTGCAGGCCTTACGCCGCTGGTTACGCCTATTATCAGCAAATCTATCTTCAGCGATATTATTCCTATTGGTGACCGTCAGGGTTTAACTACGTTGACGCAGGTTATTCTAGTAGTTGGCTTTACCACGGCGGCGTTATCCTTGGTGCGCTCTATCGCTGTATTGCGTATTTCTAATCATCTGAATATTGCTACGGAGGCGGCGTTGTGGTCGCGGCTTTTGGCTATGCCTGCGGACTTTTTTAAAAAATACGAAACTGGCGAGCTTTTAGGCAGAATGCAGGGCATTAACGCCATCAAAACCTTTGTCACGGACGATTTTATCAGCAGCGTATTTAATGTGATTTTCTCCTTGTGGAGCGTTTTTTTGATGTGCTATTACAGCTTCAAGCTGACGCTGACCGCGTTGTGCTTGTGGCTGGTGTATTTTATCATCACGGCGTTTATTTATCGGCGTGTAATCAGCTTTCAGCGGCACTTGATTAACGCAGATAATAAAACCTCGGCACGGGTAGTGCAAATTTTTAACGGCTTGGCTAAATTCCGTATTCAGGGCGCAGAAGAACAGGCATTTTATTTGTGGGCCAAATGCTTTGGAGAGCAATGGAAGTGGAATTTAAAGCTGCGCTGGCAAAATAATTTCAGTACAATTATTAATATGGGGCAGCCCTTGCTGTTAAGCGTGCTTTTGTATTACATTGCCATGTACGGCATTGAAAGCCAGCCGGGCGGGGCAAATTCTGCGCAAGCCGCTATGAGCTATGCAGAGTTTATTGCCTTTCAGGCGGCGTATTCTGCTTTTAACGCTACGCTGTTAAACATGGTGCCGCTGGCAGCCAGCTTTTTCAGTGTACAGCCGCAGATTGAAAATCTGCGTCCCTTGTTGGAAACCGTGCCCGAGCAGTCGGACGAAAAACTGGAAGTAGGCAGGCTTTCCGGCGAGCTGGAGCTGCGGCATTTAAGCTTTGCCTATTCCAAGGATGGTCCGGAAGTTTTGCGCGATTTGAATATGTTTATCAATGCCGGTGAATCAGTAGCCATTGTTGGCCGCAGCGGCTGCGGTAAATCTACGCTTTTGCGTTTGCTGTTAGGTTTTGAAAAGCCTTTGCGCGGTGCAGTTTATTATGACAATATGGATTTGGCGGAGCTGAATGTGGTTTCGGTGCGCAGTCAGCTAGGCGTAGTTTTGCAAAACGGCAAGCTTATGGCGGGAACTATTTTTGAAAATATTATCGGTGCGGCTGGCGGATTAACAGTAGATGATGCGTGGAAGGCGGCGGAGCGCGTAGGCTTGGCGCAGGATATCCGGGAAATGCCTATGCAGATGCACACCATGATAAGCGAAAGCTCCGGTAATATTTCCGGCGGCCAGCGGCAGCGCATTTTGTTGGCGCGCAGCATTGTGCATAATCCTAGAGTGCTCATGCTGGACGAAGCGACCAGCGCTCTGGATAATACTACGCAGGCTATTGTCAGCAAAAGTCTCAGCGAAATGCACTGTACACGTTTGATTATTGCGCATCGCTTGAGTACGATAAAAAATGTAAATCGTATTTTTGTAATGGATCAAGGCCATATTGTGGAAGAAGGCAGCTACGAGGAGCTGATGGCCAAGAACGGCAGCTTTGCCGAATTGGCGCGCAGGCAGCTGACATAAAATAAATTTTGCGCAGCAGGATTTTTGTGCTTTTTGCCGAAAAATAGTTACAGAGTATTTATGGCTTGACGATTAAATTAACTTGCTTGTTATAAGGGGGAGTAATTATGTCTGAGACTGATGTCGATAAACAAAAGCTGACGGAAACGGAGCTAGCGCAGGTTAGCGGCGGCGAGTGTCCGCATCTTAATTTAGTTCCTGTGCCGTCTTTTACCATGGATGAAGCAACTGTGGAGTTTACAATGGAAGTAAATAATTCTCCTGCCAATGAAGAGGCAAGAACGAATTTGCCGGGAGAAACAACTTTTGCGTGGGGAAAAGGAAAAGCTTCGCTAAAAAAATCATAAAAGGAGCAACAATTATGAAAGAAAAATCGTTTGAACAAGAAAAGCTTACTAACACTGATGAGCAACAAGTTACCGATAAAGAAAAAGCAGCACTGCTTACGGATGAGGAACTGTAACAAACTGCCGGAGGACACGCTATTTTTAGGCCTGTAAAATATGAACGACAAGTTTCCAAATAAATAATGGAAAGATGAAAATGTAGATAAGTGCAAAGAAATTATTTACAAAGCAAGAATTACTTCTCTGAAATATGAGAAATGAAAAACGCAGCAAGCGTGCTAAAAAATAAGCGCTCCGATTTTTGTCGGAGCGCTTATTGCTATTTTCTGCTAAGCCATAAAAAGGTAATATCATCACTTTGGGGAGAATCCTCGGCAAATTCCAAAACGGAAAAAAGAATATCTTCCGGAATATGTGCGCGTTGAAAGCGCTGTTCCAAGCGCTGCTCGCCATAAAATTCCTTGCGCGGATTTTCTGCTTCCGTAATGCCATCCGTATATAGCAGCAGTTTGCTGTTAAAAGGCAGCGTTAGCTCATAATTTTTATAAGTGCGGCCTGTAATGATGCCCAAAGCCGGGCCTGAACGCTGGCGCAGCCATACGCCGGGCTTATTTTCCTCCTGTAATAACGGATAATTGTGTCCGGCATTAGCATAAACCATCTTGCCGCTGACTAAATCTACAATACCCAGCCAAACGGTAACAAACATCATGTTCGTGTTATTTTCTGCCAGACTGTCGTTAGCGGCGCTTAATATTTTAGCGGGGTCGCCTAAGCTGCCGTTGCTTTTCAGCAGCGTTTTCGCCGCCATCATAAACAGCGCGGCAGGCATACCTTTGCCGGAAACATCTGCAATTAAAATTGCAAGTCGTCCGTCCGGCAGGAAAAAGCAGTCGTACATATCACCGCCGACTTCCTTGGCCGGAAACATTCCGGCGGTAACAGTATAATTTTTTAGCTGTTGGTTAATCGGCGCTGTGTCCGGCAAAATGCTTTGCTGAATTTGCGAGGCAACACTAAGCTGCGCGGCAATATTTTCTTTTTCCGCAATGGCGGCGGCTATGTTGTCGATATAGCTGCGGATATCGCAGGACATTTGATTAAAGGACGCCCAGAGGTCGCTGATTTCGTCCTGATTTTTTTCGTAAGCCTTGGCAATTTGCTGGCAATGCTGCTGCTCTTCCAAATAACCGCTGGAAACCAAGGTAGTGGCCGCGTGAGTGAGCTGACGCAGGGGCAGTACTAAAGCTTGCTCCATGCGGTGCAGCAGTAAAAATATCGCTAAAAAAATAATATTACTGCTGATAAGCAGCGTAGTAAACAACGACTGCCATAAGGATAAACCGGCTTCGTCGGGAAAAGCTTTGCGCTGAATAAAATATGCCAGCAAAATAGTAAAGCAGATAATCGCTACTGCCAGTAGCATGAGCAGCGAGGTGGCTTTGGCGCTGATGGAGTGATAATTTTTCGTCTGCAAGCTGAGTAATTCCGAATCGTAAGCTGCCGGAAGCGTGCAGACATAGGCCAAGAGTAAAGCGTTAATTACTAAAAAAGCAAGAGCAATTTCTGTTGCGGCGCCGTTAAAGGCGTATAATAAAAAGCTGACGCTGCTAAGGCTGGCAAAAGCAAAAATATATATTTGCCAAGAGTGCTTTGGCGCAGTTGCCTCTGGCAGAGCAGGCAGCGAAAAGTTTATTTTGCGGCGCAGATACAGCAAAATAGGCAGACCAAAAAGCAAGGGAAAATTAAAATTGCTGGAAAAGAAAATGAAAAAGCTGCGGGAGTTTTCCAGCATCCCCGCACTAATGGTAATACCCGTGAGCAGCGCAGCAAAATTCAGCGCCGTCACAAAAATTATCGCGAAAAATTTAATACAGCTTTGCGTATCATAAATAAAAAGCGGCGCATTGCTGGCGCGCACGCCGTACCAAAGCTTATAAGGCAGAAACGCTAAGAAAAAATTGCATAAAGCGCCCCAAAAGCAGACAAAAAGTGCGTCGCCGCTGTAAAAATCGCCTATAAAATTACCCAGTGCGCTGCCGATGGCTCCGGCAGGCCCCCACAAAAAGCCTGTGATTACAGGAATGCAGGCAGCAAAACGCACCTCGGCTCCCGGAACCAGCATGAGCAGCATTTTACCGGGAATAATGGATAAACCGTATAAAAGCGCCGTCAGCAAAATTTTTGGCAGTGCGGCGAGATATTTTTGTCGGGTACAACTATCCATGACGGAAACCTCCTTACATGTTAGTTATATTCTAGCATAAATTTTTATTTTACGAAACGGCGGCAGGATTTTATTTGCTTCAAGGAGAATTATTATAAAATAAATTAGCAATAAATTTAGTTATGGCAATGAGGAGAAAATTATGGAAGTACAAGTTGTGAATGAAAATACCATTAAAGTAATAGGACGCATTGATACGGCAACCTGCGGCGAATTTCAGCAGCAAGCGCTGGCGGCGCTGGAAAATGCCGGTGACCGTCTTGTTTTAGAACTGGAAGGACTGGACTACATTAGTAGTGCGGGCTTGCGCTCGCTGTTAGTTTTGGCAACCTGCGCGCAGCGCAAGCAGACCGAGGTAGTGCTGTGCAACGTGCAGCATTTAGTGCGCGAAGTTTTGGAAATGTCCGGCTTTGATTCTTTTTTTACCATTCAGGATTAAAGACGGCAATTGGATGTGATGGCTATGAAAACGGCTGAAACAATCAAAAAATGCAGTAAGCGTTTTGCTGCTGACAGTCAGGAGCTGCCGCTGGTGCTGGCGTGGATTAGAAAAGAAAGCGAAAAGCTTTTGCCCCGTCCTTTGGCTATGCGTTTGCAGCTGGCGGCGGAAGAAGCGGCAGTCAATATTATCAATTATGCTTATGAAGGACTTAGCGGTGAAAAATATCTTCAGCTTGATTTTTTGGCGGCAGCTAACGCGGTAACTTTGTGCTTGGAGGATGCAGGCGTGGCCTTTAATATGCTGCAAGCCGACGCGCAGCCTGACCCTCATGCTGCTTTGAACGAACGGCGCGCAGGCGGCTGGGGACTGGTAATGCTGCACAAATTTACAGATGCTGCCACCTACGAGCGCAAAGATGACAAAAATATTTTGCTGCTGACAATCAATAAAAATTAATTTGCAGGAATGGCAATATAAAAATAATTTATTGTGGAGGTGCGCAATGACTACTGTGGAATACAAATATAAATACGGACATGGCTACAAGCATTTTTCGTTGGAGCAAGAGCATGTACTGGATGAAATTAAAATTGCCGAATTTCCGCCGCTGACAGATTTAAAGGCTGCGGTTTTAGACGCTATTTATCATCCCGTTGCCAGCGAGCCTATTGATAAATTGGTAAAACCGGGGATGAAAATTGCTTTTATCTGCAATGATTCTACGCGCGTGGCCAACACTCATGACTTTATGCCGATTTTGGTCGACGAAATGAATAAGTTGGGCGTAAAAGATGAGGATATGAAAATAGTTTTTGCTTTGGGCACGCACCGCGCTATGAGCCACGAGGAAATGGTGGAACAGGTAAGCGAAAATGTGGCTGCCCGTCTAGCCATGTATAACAGTGATTGCAATAAGCACGAGGATTTTAATTATTTTGGCGCTACCTCCTTTGGCACGCCGGTTTTAATCAATAAACTTATCTGCGACGTAGATTTAGTAATTATGACCGGCACGGTGGTGTACCACTTTTTCAGCGGCTTCGGCGGCGGGCGCAAGGCAGTGCTGCCGGGCGTGGCGGCTATGGAAACTGTGCGCCGCAATCACAGTTTGATGATGAGTCCCAATTCTCAATTAGGCAAGCTAGACGGCAATCCGGTTTACGAGGACCAGATGGAGGGTGTAGCTTTATTTGCGCAGAAGCATAGGTTATTCAATTTCAACGCAATTTTAGACGCGCAAAAGCGTTTCTTAAAAATTTTCGCCGGTGATTGGCGGCAATCCCATTTGGACGCCTGCAAATTTGTTGAACAAGTTTACGGCGCGCCTATCAGTCAGTCTGCGGATATTGTTATCGCCAGCTGCGGCGGTTATCCTAAGGATATCAATATTTATCAGCTGCAAAAAACTATGGATAACGCTTGGTGCGCTGTGCGCGAGGGCGGTGTAATTATTATTTTAGGTGAATGTGAGGAAGGCAGCGGCAGCGCGGCTTTGGAAAAAGCCTTGCAGGAAAATCCTTCTCCCGATGCCATTAAAGCAGCTTTGGCGAAAAAATTTGTTATCGGCGCGCACAAAGCCTTTGCCATTACCCGTCTGATGAAAAAAGCCAAATTTATTTTAGTATCGGCGTTGGATAAAAAACTGGCGCAGGATTTGCTTTTTGAAGCAGTGGATGATGTGGATGCAGCCATCGCCAGGGCAGAAGAAATTGTCGGCCCTGATTATAAAATTCTGCTGATGCCCCAAGGCAGCTTGACGGTGCCCGTGTTAAAGAAATAAAGTTGATGCACTAAAAAAGACCGCCTTCAATGGCGGTCTTTTGCTTTTGCGTGTTGTATAAAATTTTACTCTTACAGCTCTTTAATCATGGCAATGAGTTTATCAACCTGCGCGTCGTCGGTAGCCCAGCTGGTGCAGATGCGCACGCTGTAATTGCCGTCGGGCAAATAAGCGTTAAGGCTTAAAGCAAATTCTGTGCTGAGCTTGGCAAATTGCGCAGGAGTCATAATTACAAATTGTTGGTTGGTAGGCGAATCGGTAACAAATTTAAAACCGCAGTCCAGCAAAGCCTGACGGATTTTTAACGCCTGCAAGGTACCTTTTGCGCAGATTTTCGTATACAGATCGTCCGTAAAAGCCGCGCCGAACTGGACGCCTAACAAACGTCCCTTAGCTAAAATAGAACCGCATTGCTTAGCGATAGTGCGGAAATCCGGTTTCAGCGCATCGTTTAAAATTACTACTGCTTCGCCGAAAAGCAAGCCGCATTTGGTGCCGCCGATATAGAAAACGTCGCAGTTAGCAGCTAAATCGGCAGGCGTAATATCGTTGTCGGGCGCACCGAGAGCATAGCCAAGACGAGCGCCGTCGATGAAAAGATACAGACCGGCTTCGTGGCAGGCAGCGTATAAATCGGTCAATTCCTGCTTGCTGTACATGCTGCCTATTTCCGTAGGCTGGGAAATGTACACCATTTTAGGCTGTGCCCAATGCTCGCGGCTGGGGTCGGTGTCGTATTTTTTCCATTCGGCTTTGATTTGTGCAGCAGTCAGCTTGCCGTCATTGCTGGGCAGGGGAAGAACTCTGTGACCAACGTGTTCAATAGCACCGGCTTCGTGGGTGTTGATGTGGCTGGGAACGGTGCCGAAAACGGCTTGATGCGGGCGCAGCGCCGCGCAGATAACCGTCAGATTAGTTTGCGTGCCGCCTACGAGAAAATGCACATCGGCATGGGGACAAGCAAAATATTCTTTGATTTTGGCGCGCGCTTCGTCGCAGTATGGGTCAAGGCCGTAGCCGTCGGTTTGCTCCATATTGGTAGCGACTAATTTTTCTAAAATTTGTGGATGACAGCCTTCCGTATAATCAGAATTAAAACGATACATAAGAAAAATCCCCTCTCAAAAAATTTATGCTTTGTGAAATATTTTTTTTTCCACCAGCTCCCAAAGTACGGGCAGCACAGAAAAAATAACGATACCTAAGGTTACCAAGGTAAAATTTTGTTTAATCACAGGAATATTGCCGAAGAAATAGCCGCCGCCTACAAATAACGTTACCCAAACTACTGCGCCGATAACGTTGTAATGAGCGAAGGTGAGGTAGTGCATTTTGCCTATGCCTGCTACAAAGGGGGCAAAGGTGCGGACAATGGGCACAAATCTGGCGAGAAAAATTGCTTTGTGACCGTGTTTAGCATAAAAAGCGCTGGCTTTATCTACATGCTCTTTTTTTATCAGGCTGTGTTTGGAGTTAATCATAGCCAGCCCCAGCTTTTCGCCTATCATATAATTACAGGCGTCGCCGAGAACGGACGACACAAGAAAAATCAGGGTGACTATTTTGATATCCATGCCTTCGGGAGCGGTAGCAGCTAATGCGCCGCAAGCGAACAGCAAAGAATCGCCCGGCAGAAACGGCGTGACTACTAAGCCTGTTTCACAAAAAACTACCAAAAATAAAATGGCATAAATAAAATGACCGTAAGCCGCCATAATTTCCGGCAAATGCTTGTCTAAATGCAGAATGATGTCGAGAAAATATAATGCGTATTGTTCCATGTAAGTTTACCTTTCTTTTTTAATGAATCACATGCAAATATTTTAACATAAAAAGTCAGAATTGGTAATAATATTTTCCCGGGAAAATGTGAAAAAGGGCTTAAATGTGGTAAAATAGAGATATAAAAGTAAAAAATATTTTTAGATAAGGAGCATAGATTATTTATGGAAGAAAAACAAGATTTGTGCTGGTGCGGCAGCGGTAAGCCTTATGCCGTTTGTCACGAAATGATTGACGCAAAAATTGAATTGCTGCGTTCTCAAGGCAAAGAGGTTCCTGACCGCGATATGATTAAAACTCCGGAGCAGATTGCCGGTATCCGCGAGGCCTGCAAAATAAATACTGCTGTTTTGGACGAAGTGGCAAAGCATATTAAAGTAGGCATGACTACGGAAGAAATTAACACCATTGTTTATGATTTTACCATTGCGCATGGCGCTACGCCTGCACCTTTGGGCTTTTGCGGCTTTCCCAAATCCGTGTGCACCTCTGTGAATGATCAAGTATGCCACGGTATTCCCAGTGAGCATGACGTTTTGAAAAGCGGCGACATTGTTAATGTTGATGTTTCTACTATTTATAAAGGCTATTATGCCGACGCTTCGAGAATGTTTATGCTGGGCAAGGTGCGCAAGCCTGCCGCTGATTTGGTGGCTATCACTAAACAATGTCTGCTGCGCGGTATCGAGGCAGCGCAGCCCTGGGCATATTTGGGCGACGTAGGCGCGGCTGTTTCCCAGCTGGCACGCAAGCATGGTTACAGCGTAGTAACCGAGTTTGGCGGACATGGTGTCGGCGTAGATTTTCACGAGGAGCCTTTCGTCTGCCATGTTGGCAAACGAAAAACCGGCATGGTTCTTGTTCCCGGTATGATTTTTACTATCGAGCCCATGATAAACATGGGACGCAAAAATGTATATGTCGATGCTGCCAACGACTGGACTGTTTATACTGAGGACGGCAGCCTTTCAGCTCAATGGGAGCACACGATTTTAATTACTGAAAACGGACCGGAAATTTTGACCTATTAAGCAAAGTAATGTAGTTTACTTAACTTGCAGGAAGGATGGTTGTGATGGAATTTTTAAAGACCTTTTTTAAATTGGAAGAAAATCATACTAATGTAAAAAAAGAGTTAATCGCAGGCTTAACCACCTTTATGACCATGGCGTATATTTTGGCTGTTAATCCGGGAATTTTGAGCGCTTCCGGTATGGATGCAGGCGCGGTATTTACGGCTACGGCTTTAGGCGCAGTTATCGGTACGCTTTTAATGGCGTTTGCCAGCAATTATCCTTTTGCTTTAGCTCCCGGTATGGGCTAAATGCCTTTTTTGCCTATACTGTTTGCGGTGTAATGGGATATTCCTGGAAGGTGGCTTTGGCTGCCGTATTTGTTGAAGGCTTGATCTTTATCGTTTTGTCCTTAACCAAGGTACGCGAGGCACTGTTTAACTGTATTCCCACGTCCTTAAAATTGGGCATAACGGGCGGCATTGGCCTTTTTATCGCTTTCATTGGCCTGCAAAATGCCAAGGTTGTTGTGGATGGTCCGTGCTTGGTCAGCATATATAATTTCCGCGCTGCTTTGGCTGACGGCAGCTTCCATTCCGTTGGTATCGGCGCCTTTTTGGCGTTAGTGGGAATTTTGGTTACTGCGGCTTTGCTGGCGAAAAAGGTTCCCGGCGGTATCTTGATAGGTATTCTCATTACTTGGATTTTAGGTATGGTTTGCGAGCTGACGGGATTTTATGTTCCCAATCCTAAATTAGGCGCGTTTTCCGTAATGCCTAATTTTTCCAACGGTATTTCCATTCCCAGCTTAGCACCGACATTTATGCAAATGGATTTCAGCGTGCTGGCTTCCTTTAATTTTATTACTGTAGTAGTAGCTTTTATGTTTGTTGATTTATTCGATACGCTGGGCACTTTGATTGGCGTGGCTTCCAAAGCGGAAATGCTGGACGAAAACGGCAGGCTGCCGAAAATTGAGGGCGCTTTGCTGGCTGATTCCACTGCTACTGCTGTAGGTGCGTGTCTTGGTACTTCTACGGTTACTACTTTCGTTGAAAGCAGCGCCGGTGTTGCTGCCGGAGGACGCACCGGTTTGACGGCGGTGACGGTAGCCGCACTCTTTTTCCTGAGTCTGTTTTTTGCGCCAATCTTTTTAGCGATTCCTGCTTTTGCTACTGCGCCGGCTTTAGTCGTTGTTGGCTTTATGATGCTCAGCGGTATTGTAAAAATTGATTGGAACGATTATACGGAAGCAATTCCTGCGTTTATCGCCACCATTGCCATGCCTTTTATGTATTCTATTTCTGAAGGTATCTCCATGGGCGTTATCTCTTATGTAGTTTTGAATTTGCTTACCGACAATCTGAGAGAGAAAAAAGTAAATCTTTTAATGTGTTCGCTGGCCGTTATTTTTATACTGAAATATATTTATATGTAACGAAAGAGGTAAATTATGAATGACCGTGTACGGGCGGTCGCATTAGGCAATGACCCTGCTGATCTTCTGCTTAGAAACGGCAGGGTCATTGACGTGCTGACTGAAACTGTTTATGAAGCCGATGTTGCTGTGGCGGACGGCGTTATCGCTGCCGTACTGCCGCCCAATTCTCCATGTGAAGCGAAAAAAATAATTGACGTGGACGGAGCGTATATTGCTCCTGGGTTTATCAATGCCCATTGCCATGTGGAAAGCAGTATGGCTGCGCCCGAAAGCTATGTGGCGGAAGAACTGCGCTGGGGCACCACGACCTTAATTACCGATCCTCACGAGATTGCTAACGTAGCCGGAGCAGAAGGTATTCGTTATATGCTGCGCGCAGGCGGTCACATGCCGATAAATTATTATGTGCAGCTGCCAAGCTGCGTACCGGCTACGCCCTTTGAACATGCAGGCTGCGTGATGGACGCGTCGGCACTGAAAGCATTGATGGCGGAGCCGCAGGTTTTGGGACTGGGCGAAATGATGAATGTGCCCGGCGTGCTGCATAATGCTCCGGATGTGCTGGCAAAATTACAGCTTTTTTTAGACGACAACAGAATTATCGACGGTCACGCGCCTATGGTTGGGGGACGGGAGCTGCAAGCCTACGCTGCCAGCGGCATTGCTACCGACCATGAATCAATCAGCTGGGCGGAGGCAAAAGAAAAGCTGCGTGCCGGTATGGCTGTACTGGTGCGCGAGGGCAGCGCGTCGAAAAATTTAACTGCTATTATCGAGGGCGCAGTCAGAGAAAATATTTCTACCAGAAATATGGCGTTCTGCACTGACGATAAGCATTTGGCAGACATGCGCCGCGAAGGAACTATCCGTCATTGTATATGCAAGGCAGTGAAGCTGGGACTGGCGCCTATCAAAGCCATTGCCATGGCCAGCATCAACGCCGCGCAAATTTATGGCCTGCGCCGTTTGGGAGCCATTGCCCCCGGCTGGCAGGCAGATATGGTAGTGCTGCGGGATTTAGAAAATTTTGAGCCGCTTTATGTTTTGCACAAGGGCGCGGATGCGTGGGCAGCTTGCCAAAAGATTACGCCGCTGATACCTGCGGCACAGCTGCGGGGAAGTGTGCAACCTGCACCTTTTTCTGTCGCTGATTTTGCGCCGGAAAAATTTGCGCCTGATAAAGAATATCCCGTCATTAAAATGCTGCCGGGAGAAATTTTTACGGAGCGCGGCAGTATTCACGGTAATGAAATTGCCGCTGCTTTGTCAAAGGGTGAACTGCATTTGATTGCCGTTTTGGAGCGGCATCACGGCACGGGTAATTTAGGCTTAGGGCTGTTAAGCGGCTATGGCCTCAAAAACGGTGCGGCGGCTACCACTGTGGCGCACGATTCTCATAATTTAATTGTTATTGGCACTAATCCGCGGGATATGGAAATTGCTGCGCGAGAGCTGGTGCGTGTGCAGGGCGGTTATACTTTGGTAAAAGATGGCGTCGTTGTAGGGACGGTGCCTCTCAATATCTGTGGCCTTATGAGCAGCGAAGCGCCCGCAAGTCTTATTGCAAGCCTAGAGAAAATTCAAAGGCTGGCGCATCAGCAGGGCGTACCTGACGGCGTTGATCCCTTTGTTTCCCTAAGCTTTATGGCGCTGCCGGTTATTCCGCGTCTGCGTATTACGGATATGGGTATGTTTGACGCCGAGCATTTTCAATTTATAAAATAAAGTTAGCAATAAAGTGTTGTTATATGGAGGGGAATTATGCATAAGCTTGTGTCGAAGCTAATTGTTTACAGAAATCTGCCAGAGGATAACCTGCTTCAGCCCTTGGCTGAACTTTGTGCCCAAGTGGAGAGCGGCAGTTATAATAAAGAAGCAGTTATCAGCAAAATATACGACCAAATTCACCGCTTGTTGGATATTGCTACGGTTTACGGCTTCAATAAAAATTTGTGGCACAATTATTTGACCTATCTTTTAGTCAGCGTAGAAACGCCCTTTGCCATTACCTGCGAAAAGGAAGGAGCCTGCGAGGGCAGCGTAAACGCGTTAGCTTTCAATGATTTTGACGTTTTCCAAAAGCTTTTTGCTTACGATTTTGCGCCTTTGGAAAAGGAATTAGGCATCAACTGCTTTAGCATAATAACCAATTATCAAGCCGTAAGTAAAAAGGAAACGCGCTACAATAAAAATATCAGCGAAAAGGTGCAGCGTTTAAGCGAGGCTTTAGCTAACGTGCAGAATGCAGAAGCTTTTTACGAATTAGTGACGGATTTTTATAAAGCCTACGGCGTGGGTAAACTGGGCCTGAACAAAGCCTTTCGTTTGGCGCAGCAGGGGAATGGAGCAGAATTGGTGCCTATCGCCAACACTGACGCGATTGCCTTTGAGGATTTAGTTGGCTACGAACGGCAAAAACAGGCTCTGCGCGAAAATACAGAGGCTTTTGTGGCTGGACGTCCCGCTAATAATGTGCTGCTTTTCGGCGATAGCGGCACAGGTAAATCCAGCAGCATTAAAGCGTTGATTAACGCTTATTACGACCAGGGCCTGCGTCTTATTGAAATCTACAAGCACCAGTTTCAGGCTTTATCGGAGGTTATTGCTCAAATTAAAAGCCGCAACTATCGCTTTATAATTTATATGGACGATTTATCCTTTGAGGAATTTGAAACAGAATATAAATATCTTAAAGCGATTATCGAAGGCGGCTTGGAGGTGCGCCCGGATAATATTTTAATTTACGCTACCAGCAACCGCCGTCATTTAATTAACGAAACCTGGAAGGACAGAAACGACGTAACTAACGAAGAAGGTATTTATAAATCCGACACCATGCAGGAAAAGCTTTCTTTAGTCAACCGCTTTGGCTGCACCATTTATTACGGCCAGCCTGACCAAAAGGAATATTTTGAGATTGTCAAAGAATTAGCGCAGCGCGAAGGACTGGCAATTCCCGAGGACGAGCTTTTGCTTGAGGCCAAGCGCTTTGAGCTGCATCACGGAGGCATTTCCGGACGCACGGCGCGGCAATTTATCAACTATATGCAGGGTACTAAGAAATTTGCAAAAAAATAGCTAAACAAAAAATGCTTAGCTAAAAATAACGGTTAATATTGGCAGAGGTAGGAAAAATTTTTCTACCTCTGTTAGTTTTTATCAGCGCAGAGCAATTTATGCGTTTGCTGCTGTTCTAAAATGCCGTGCAGAATAAGACCGAATAATATCAGCGCAGCGCCAATTAAGCCGTGCACGCCAAAGGATTCATTAAGAAAAACGCAGCTTAAGAGAGCCGACGAGAGGGGACTGACGGCGCAGAATTGCGCTGTTTCTTCGGTGCTGACATATTTTTGCGCCATAGGCTGCAAGGTAAAGCCAAAGCAAGTGCAAATAACAATCAATATCGCAAGACAGCTCCATTCAGTGGCGCCGCTGGGCAAGCGCGTCGCTTCCGTAAATAAGGAAGCGATTAAAGAAAACAATCCCATAAAGCCAATTTGGTAAATGCCCAGTAAAAGCGTATCGTTTTTAGTAGCAAAGCGTCCTGTGAGCATCATGCTGATAGCGTACATAAAGGCGGAGGCAAGACATAAAATTTCGCCGCCGCCGATGGAGCCGCCGTTGCGCGTAGCCAAAATGCCGACGCCGATAAAGATAATTAAACCGCAAAGTATTACGCTGTGAGCGGGTTTTCTGCGCTGCCAGATGCTTTCGAGAATGGGTACCATAATAATGGAGCTGTTTTCTAAAAATGAAACCGTAGAAGCGTCGGTAATGCGCAGCGCAAACATTTCAAAGACCATTACCAAAAAAAATGTGAAGCCGATTATACCGCCGTGTAAAATATCAGAGCGCGTGGAGCTTAAAATTTTTTTGTGAAACAGCAGTGCCAGCAGCAAAAAGGCAATCAAAAAACGCACGCCTAAAATATTATATAGCTCCATAGTCTGTAAGGTAATTTTAGAAAATAAAAAAGCGGTGCTGCGGGCAATAATAACGCCGAGCAGCAAGAGCTTGGCTTGTTTTGCACTCATGGCGAATCCCTCCTTGTGTTTTGCTTGACATGATTGTAACATTGCCATAAAATTGTGTAAAACGAAATAATGACAACAGATTGTTGACAAAAACGCAAGTGAGGGTTAAAAAATGGATACAAGCAAATGCAAAGCGCTGCTGTGCGCCATTGAAGAAGGAACAATGGCGCAGGCCGCAGAAAAATTGGGATATACGCCGTCAGGTATCAGCCGCATGATTGTGGCTCTGGAAAACGAAACTGGCTTTCCTCTGCTGTACCGCGGCAGAGAAGGAGTTGTGCCTACTGCCGAATGTGAAGCGCTGCTGCCGAGTATGCGCGAGCTGCTTTTTCAGGAGGAACGTTATCGGCAGACGGCAAGCGCTATCTGCGGCTTGAATCAAGGCACTATAACTGTGGGAATTGCGCACTATGGCGTATATTTCAAACCTTTAACAGAATTGATGGTAGAATTTCACGAGCTGTATCCCAACATACGTTTTCAGGTGGTGGAAGACATCAGCTCCGAGCTGGCGGCGGCTTTAAAAGAGCACAGAATTGATTTGTGTATTATCAGTAAGCGCAGCGAACTGCCGCGCTGGGTGCCGCTGCTGCAGGATGAAATTTTGGTGATGCTTTCGCCCCGGCATCCTTTAGCAAAATTATCGGCTGTGCCGCTGGCTTGCTTGAACGAGGAAAATTATATTTATATTCATGCCGATAAGGAATCCGACAATTCTTTGTGTCTTGAGCGCAATCACATCCGCCTTAACAATAAATTTGCGTCCGTCAACGACGATACTTTCGCGTTGACAATGGTGGAGTCGGGACTGGGAATTGCCATGCTGAACGGCGTTATCGCGCAAAAGCTGCAGGGTGATGTGGTATTTAGACCGCTGGAGCCTGCGCAATATGTGGAAATTGGCATTGCCACCCATGCGCTGGCAGAAGTATCGCCGCTGGTGCAGAAATTTATTTCTTTGGTGGAAGATAAACTGCTTAAATAACAAATTTTCACAAAAAATAACTTGCTTTGCATTAAACTATATGATACAATCATCTAGTGTTAATATCTTAATGATGAAACTAATCTGTTCTAAAGTAAAGTGAGGTGTAAAGAATGAAAGAAAAGATTCATCCGAAATACGGTGAAGTTACCGCTACCTGCGCATGTGGTGCGACTTTTGTAACTGGTAGCACTAAAAAAGAGATTCGCGTGGATGTTTGCTCTAAATGCCATCCATTCTTCACTGGTCAACAACGTAACGTTGCTGCTCGCGGCCGCATTGAAAAATTCAACAAGCGCTACAACAAAGAACAATAATCTCTATATCTACAGCAGAGCAGCTTTATGTCGCTCTGCTGTATTTATTTTTTAGAAACAAAGTTGTGAACAATGAATAACTTTTGGCGTAGAAGAAACGCCGCAGTGTATTTTAAAATACACTGCTTGCTATTAGTGTGAATGTACAGTTCCTAAGCTGAAAATTTTTGGCGTTATGGAATGTAGGAGATTAGTTATGAGTTGCTGTAAAAAACCTAACGTAGGCGGACAGGCTGTTATTGAGGGCGTAATGATGCGTGGCAAGGATAAGGTTGCCGTAGCTGTGCGCAAGCCCGACGGAGAAATTTCCGTGGACGTAAATCCTGTAAACAGCATCCGCGATAAATATCCTATTTTAAATAAACCGCTGCTGCGCGGCGTTATCGCTTTATTTGAATCCTTACACGACGGCATGAAGGCTTTGGCCTATTCCGCACAAATCAGCGGTGACGAGGACGAGCAGCTTTCTGATAAAGAAATGGTGCTGACCATTTTGACCTCTGTGGCGTTAGCCATTGGTCTGTTTATTGTGGTGCCCACTTGGTCCATGCACCTTTTGCATTCGCTGACGGACGACCCCATGCTGCTGAATTTGGCAGAGGGCGTACTGCGCATGATAATTTTTTTGAGTTATATCGCCGCTATTTCTTCTATGGAAGATATTCAGCGCGTTTTTCAATATCACGGAGCGGAGCACAAAACCATTTATACCTATGAGGCAGGACTGCCGCTGAAGGTAGAAAATGTGCGTCCGTTCAGTACGCTGCACCCCCGCTGCGGTACCAACTTTTTGATGATTGTCATGCTTATCAGCATGTTTATTTTTACTTTTTTAGGCTGGCCGAATTTAATTGAGCGTATTACCTCCCGCATTATTTTGATGCCCGTTATCGCAGGCGTCAGCTATGAGCTGATTAGGTTTGCCGGCGCTCATGCGGATAATCGCTTGGTGCATATGGCGATTATGCCGGGATTGCTGCTGCAGAAGCTCACTACCCGCCAGCCGGACGACAGCCAGATTGAGGTGGCTATTGCTTCGTTAAAGGCTGTACTGCCGCCGGAAGAAATTATTGAAGAATAAAATTATAAATTGACACTTAAAGGAGATTTTTATGCTCGACAAACTGCAGGCCATAGAGGATAGATATTTAGATTTAGAAGCTAAAATCAGCGACCCTGATGTTATTGCCGACCAAGCAAATTGGCTGAAAGCTACTAAAGCTCACGCTAAGCTGGAGCCTATTGTTGCCGCTTACCGCGAATACCGCGATTTGTGCAGCGCCCGCGACGAGGCAGAGGAAATTCTGCACGCCAATGAGGACGAGGAGCTGACGGAAATGGCGCGGGAGGAGCTTAAAGAAATTAAGCCACAAATTGAAGAATACGAGCAGCGTTTGACTATTTTGCTGCTGCCCTCCGATCCTAATGACGATAAGAATGTTATTGTAGAAATCCGCGGCGGCGCAGGCGGTGAGGAAGCGGCGCTGTTTGCCGGAGTTTTGTTCCGTATGTATTTGCGTTATGCCGAAGCTCGCGGCTGGAAGGTTGAGGTTATGGATTCCAGTCCCACGGAACTGGGCGGCTTTAAGGAAGTGGTTTTCCAAATTAACGGTGACGCTGTTTACAGCCGTATGAAATTTGAAAGCGGCGTACACCGTGTACAGCGTGTGCCCGAAACGGAATCTCAAGGCCGCGTGCATACCTCCACAGTTACCGTGGCTGTACTGCCGGAAGCAGAGGAAGTGGATGTAGAAATAAATCCTGCCGATTTGCGTATCGACACCTATCGTGCCGGCGGCGCAGGCGGGCAGTATGTAAATAAAACCGAGTCTGCCGTGCGCATGACCCATATTCCCACAGGCATTGTAGCGCAGTGTCAGGATGAAAAATCCCAGCTTAAAAACCGCGAAAAATGTCTGCGCGTGCTGCGTGCCCGCATTTTGGAAAAGGCGCAGGAGGAGCAGCGCGCCGCTACGGCAGAGGACCGCAAGAGCCAGGTTGGCACCGGCGACCGTTCCGAGCGTATCCGCACCTATAATTATCCTCAAGGCCGCGTTACCGATCACCGTATCGGCTTGACATTGCACAAGCTGGAAGCTATTGTAAACGGCGATATGGACGAGCTTTTAGATGCGTTGATTACTGCTAAGCAAAGCGAGCAATTAAGACAGGTGAAATAATATGGTTAAGTCTGTCTGGACAATCATGAAAATTTTAAATTGGACAAAGCAGTACTTCGAGTCCAAGGGCGTGGAAAATCCGCGCCTGGATGCGGAAGTGCTGCTTTGTGCTGTCTTAAAGTGCCAGCGCATTACGCTGTATGTAGATTTTGAGCGTCCCTTAAGTGAGGAAGAGCTGGCAAAATATCGTGAATATGTGCAGCGCCGCGGCAATTTTGAGCCGCTGGCGTATATTTTAGGCGAAAAGGCCTTTATGCGCAACAGTTTTAAGGTGACGCAGGCTACTCTTGTTCCCCGTCCGGAAACGGAGCTTTTAGTAGAAAGCCTGGTGCGGGCGGCAAAAATTTTAAAGCCTGACGGCGACGTAAAAATTCTCGATATTGGCACGGGCAGCGGCGCGATTATTGTTTCATTGCTGGATTATTTGCCCCAAGCGAAAGGTGTGGGCGTAGACATTAGCGTGGACGCTTTGATTGTGGCTAAAGAAAACGCCGATAGAATTGGCGTCAGCGGCCGTATTGGTTTTGTGCGCAGCAATATTTTCAGCAAGCTGCCTCTAGAGAAGAAGTTTGATATTATCGTATCCAATCCTCCCTATATTCCGGCGGCGGATATTGCCGGCTTAGATAAGGATGTACAGCAGGAACCGCGGGGTGCGTTGGACGGCGGTAAGGATGGTCTTGATTTTTATCGCCGCATTACGGCTGAGGCAGCAGCGCACTTGGCTGACGAAGGCTTGCTGGCGTTTGAGGTAGGCATCAATCAGGCGGATGATGTAGCAAAATTATGCTTAGCCAACGGCTTTAGCAAAACCAGCGTGCGCAAGGATTATGCAGGTATTGAACGCATGGTTTTTGCCGTGAAGGCAGCGCGTGAAGGAGACGAAGAAAAGTATGCAAACCTGTTATTGGAAGCTGCAAAAGAGCTGTAAAAATAACGCGGAAGAAAATATAGACACAGAAGCTTACCAAGCGGCGGCGCAGCTTATCCGTCAGGGTGAGGTAGTGGCTTTCCCAACGGAAACTGTTTACGGATTGGGTGCTGACGCTTTGAATGCTGCGGCGGTGGCGAAAATTTTTGCCGCTAAGGGCAGACCGCAGGATAATCCTCTCATTGTGCATATTGCTCGCAAGGAGGATATTGCCAGGCTGACCACTGGTCTAAATGCCAACGCCAAAAAAATTATGGAGCATTTTATGCCCGGCCCCCTGACCATGATTGTGCCTAAGGCAGAGATTATTCCCGACGTAACCAGCGCCGGTTTAGACACTGTGGGCGTGCGCTTTCCCATCAACGAATATGCGCAAGCGTTTATTCGTGCCTGCGGTTGTCCCATTGCCGCTCCTTCTGCCAATATCAGCGGCAGGCCCAGTCCAACTAACGCACAGGATGTGCTGGAGGATATGGACGGCAAAATCGCCGGCGTTTTAGACGGCGGCAGCTGCGGCGTGGGCTTGGAGTCCACGGTAATTGATACAACTAGTCCTGTACCTACAATTTGCAGGCCTGGCGGCGTAACTTATGAAATGCTTACGGAAGTTTTGGGTGCCGTAGAAATAGACCCGGCGTTATTGGACGACAAAAATTTTAAGCCCAAGGCTCCGGGAATGAAATATCGTCACTATGCCCCCAAAGAGCCTGTATTTTTATTGGAAGGCGAGGCAGCGGAGCATCTGCCGTTGGCAGTGGAGCGAGCCGTTGTATGCGGCTTAAAGATTGGCGTGTTGTGCGACGCTGCCATGAGCAAAAAATTACCTAAGCATGAAAATATTTTGCTGTCCTGCTGGGGCGACAGCCGCGAAAAGCTGGCGGCAGAGCTTTTTTATCTGCTGAGGGATTTTGACCGCACTAAGCCCGATGTTATTTTGGCACAGGGTGTGTCAGAAAACGGCATTGGCTTAGCCATTATGAACCGTCTGCGCAAGGCGGCAGGCTATCAAATAATTACTTGGGAAAATGGTGCATTCCAAATAAAAAACGGTAAACAATTACCTGCTTTTATGATAAAATAAAATAAAAATGCGGACAGGCAGAGAGCGTAAAAAAATGCGCTGCGGTGCCAGTCTGACGGGAGGAATTTGTTTATGAAAATTGCAATGGCTTGTGATCACGGCGGCTTCCATTTAAAGGAGCACATCAAAAAGTATTTGACGGAAAAGGGCGTGGAAATTGTTGACCACGGCACCTATAACGAAGACAGCGTAGATTATCCTGATTTTGCAGAAAAGCTGTGCAAGGATATTACCGGCGGCGTAAGCGGTGCTGAACGCGGTATTTTAATTTGCGGTACGGGTATTGGTATTTCTATTGCTGCCAACAAATGCAAGGGCATTCGCGCAGCCTTGTGTGCCGATGTTTTTTCCGCTAAGATGAGCCGCGAGCATAACAATGCCAACGTACTCTGCATGGGCGAGCGCACCACCGGCGTAGGCTTGGCAGAAATGATTACCGACACCTGGTTAGAAACAGAATTTGCCGGCGGCAGACATGAGCGTCGTGTAAATAAAATCATGGCGTTGGAAAAATAAAAGCTGCGCTGTTAGCAGCAATTAAGAAGGACAGCTATGGAAAATAAGGCAATCATAGAAAAAGCTGTGCAGGAGCTTACTGCCGCCGCAGAAGAGCTTATCGGCATAGCGAAGCCGCGCCGGGGACAAATTTTTGTTTTAGGCTGCAGCACTAGTGAGGTGCTGGGCAATAAAATTGGTACCGGCGGCAGCAGCGAGGGCGCTGTGGCTATGTTTAAGGCGCTCAAAGCAGTTTGCGACGCTCACGGCTTGTATTTGGCCGTACAGTGCTGCGAGCATTTAAACCGTTCCCTGGTAGTAGAGGCTGCTGCGGTTGAACGCTATAATTTAGAGGAAGTGACCGTGCGTCCCGTTGCTCACGCAGGCGGCGCTATGGGTACAGCCGCTTATGAAAATTTTGCCGAACCGGTCATGGTGGCGGGCGTTACTGCTCATTTAGGCTTGGATATCGGGCAGACGCTTATCGGTATGCACTTAAAAAGAGTAGCGGTGCCTGTGCGTTTGCAGTATAAAAAAATCGGCGAAGCGGTGCTTACTGCGGCTAAGACTAGGCCGCCGCTGGTTGGCGGGCCTCGTGCGCATTATGAGGAAAATCGTCCATAACACACCATCTGCTTCGCTGCGGCTTTGTGAAGTATTGATTATGGATTTTTTTATTTATTTTAGGAGGTATTTCCGGTGAATTTAGAAAATTTAGCGACCGTTGATCCCGAAATCAGCGGCATCATTCAAGAGGAGCTGAACCGTCAGCGCAATAAAATTGAACTTATCGCTTCGGAAAATTTTGTTACTCCGGCTGTAATGGAGGCAGCGGGTACTGTTTTGACTAATAAATACGCCGAGGGCTATCCGGCGCATCGCTATTACGGCGGCTGCGAATATGTGGACAAAATTGAAACCCTAGCTATCGAGCGTGCGAAAAAATTGTTTGGCGCCAAGTTTGCCAACGTGCAGCCCCATTGCGGCGCCAGCACTAACATGACCGTGTATTTTGCTTTCTTAAAGCCCGGCGACACTATGATGGGCATGGACTTATCCCAAGGAGGACATTTGTCCCATGGCTCTCCGGTAAATATTTCCGGCAGCTATTATAATGTAGTGCATTACGGTGTTGACCCCGAAAGCGAAATGCTGAACTACGAAGGCTTGGAGAAAATGGTTAAAGAACATCATCCCAAGCTTATCGTTGCCGGTGCCAGCGCTTATCCCCGCATTATTGATTTTGAGCGCATTGCCAATATCGCCCACGCAAACGGCGCTTTGCTTTTGGTAGATATGGCGCATATTGCCGGCTTAGTAGCTGCGGGTCTGCATCCGTCTCCGGTGCCTTATGCTGATTTTGTTACCACCACTACTCATAAAACTCTGCGCGGTCCTCGCGGCGGCATTATTCTCACCAACAATGAGGAATATGCTAAGAAAATCAACAAGGCTGTGTTCCCCGGTTTGCAGGGCGGTCCTTTGATGCATATTATCGCTGCTAAAGCTGTTGCCTTCGGTGAAGCTTTGAAGCCGGAATTTAAAGAGTACCAAGAAAACGTAGTGAAGAACGCTAAAGCTTTTGCCGCTGCTTTAAAAGCTGAAGGCTTCCGCCTTGTCAGCGGCGGTACCGATAATCATTTGATTTTAGTGGACGTGCGCAATAAAAATTTGACTGGTAAAATTGCCGAGCATCTGCTGGATAATGTTGGCATTACCTGCAATAAAAATACCATTCCCTTTGATCCCGCCAGCCCCTTTGTGACCAGCGGTATTCGCCTGGGAACCCCTGCTGCCACTACGCGCGGCTTTAAAGAGGAAGATTTTAAAGAGGTTGCTGCAATCATGGCTTTAGTGCTCAATGCACCGGAGGATGCAGGCAAGCAGGCTGAAGCTGCTCGGCGCGTAGCTGCTTTGTGCGCTAAATATCCTTTATATCCTAATATTAAATAATTGATGTAAAAACGAAAGGAAGATTACCATGCAGATTACAGTTGTTCATCATCCGCTTTTGCAGGTAAAAATGAGCGTTTTGCGTGATATTAACACTGATTGCCCTACCTTTCGCCGTGTTATTGGCGAAGTGGCTATGCTGCTGACCTTTGAAGCTGCTAAGAATATTCCGCTGGAAACCCATAGCGTTACTACTCCTTTGGCAGAAACAGTTGGCCACAGTATAAAAGGCACTGTTAATGTTATTCCTATTCTCCGTGCCGGCTTGGGATTTTTAGAGGGAGTGCTAAGCGTGCTGCCGGAAGCAAATGTTGGTCCTATCGGTATGGCGCGTGACGAGGAAACGCTGGAGCCTGTAGAATATTATTGCAAGATTCCTAAGGATTTAGATGCTTATAATATTGTCGTCGACCCTATGCTGGCAACCGGCGGCAGTGCTGTGGCTGCTATCAATCAATTGAAAAAACGTGGCTTAAAAAATATTCTTTTTATGTGCCTAGTTGCTGCTCCTGAAGGAGTAAAGCGTTTGAACGAAGCGCATCCCGACGTAAAAATTATTGCTGCTGCCTTAGACGACCACCTCAACGAAAAAGGCTATATCGTTCCCGGCCTTGGCGACGCAGGCGATCGTATTTTTGGTACGGTCTAAAATTATGGCAGAGCTTGAACGCCCCGATTGGGATAGTTACTTTATGGAAATTGCGCAGGTGGTGTCTAAACGTTCTACCTGCTTACGGCGCAGCGTAGGTGCAGTGATTGTCAAAAACAGGCAAATTGTTGCTACCGGCTACAACGGTACGCCTAAAAATTTACCGCATTGCAGTGAGGTAGGCTGTTTGCGGGAGCAGCTGCATGTTCCCTCGGGCAAAAACCACGAGCTGTGCCGCGGTATTCATGCGGAGCAGAATGCAGTGGTGCAGGCTGCGTATCACGGCGTTTCCGTAAATGGCGGCACTGTGTACTGCACTCATCAGCCTTGCGTAGTGTGTACTAAAATTCTCATTAACGCCGGCATTAAGCGCATTGTCTACGCCAATCCTTATCCCGATAAGCTGGCGGAGGATATGATGCAGGCATCCGGAATGAAAATTGACATTTGGGAACAAAAGTAAAAGAACAAAATAAAAGTTGGCGGTTCGCGTAGGCGGGCTGCCAATTTTTTTGCTTTTGTAAAACAAAAACTCGCTTTTAAAATTTATGACGAGATTTTGCAAGCGCAGTGTAATCTGCTATAATGTTTAATTATGAGGAGGAAACTGCGTATGCAAAATAATTTTGCGGCGGGGCGCTTGGCGGCGCTGCTGACGGTTATCATTTGGGGAACTACCTTTATCTCTACAAAAATTCTCCTGGAGGCTTGGCAGCCGGTGGAGATTTTGCTGTATCGTTTCGTTATAGCATTTGTCGTATTATTTTTTGGCTGCCCGCATCGTCTTCAAGGCACCAGCAAAAAACAGGAAATATTTTTTGCGGCGGCAGGACTATGCGGTATCTGCCTCTATTATCTTTTGGAAAATATTGCGCTGACCATGACTATGGCCTCTAACGTGGGTGTTATACTTTCTGTGGCGCCGTTTTTTACGGCGATTTTATCTTATCTATTTTTGCACGAGGAAAAGCTGCACGCCAATTTCTTCCTAGGCCTTACAGTAGCAGTGGCAGGCATTGCGCTTATAAGCTTTAACGGCACTAAGCTGCAGCTTAATCCTGCAGGTGATTTGTTGGCGCTTTTGGCAGCCATAGTTTGGGCGTGCTATTCGGTGCTGATGAAAAAAATCAGCGAGTACGGTTACAATACCATTTTAATTACGCGGCGTATTTTTGGCTACGGCATTTTGTTTATGCTGCCGGCAATTTATTTCTTTGATTTTCATGTGGATTTTGCGCCTTGCGCGCAGCCAATTTATCTGTTCAATCTTCTTTTTTTAGGCTTGGGCGCGTCCGCCATGTGTTTTGTGACCTGGAATTTTGCTGTCAAAACCTTGGGCGCGTTGAGAACCAGCATATATATTTATTTATCGCCGGTGGTGACGGTGGTTACGTCCATGCTGGTGCTGCACGAAAAAATTACGTTTTTGGCTGCGGCGGGCACCTGTCTGACGCTGGCAGGATTGATTATTTCCGAAAGCAGAGCGCTTTTCGGCAGATTAAAATAAAAATTACAAAAGAAAATCTCCCTTGATGTTTGGCGCGGCTGTGAGTCGAACCTAAATCAAGGGAGATTTTTGTTTATGCAGGCTAAGCACGGTTTAGGATTGGTTGTATGGATTGTAAATTTTTAGCTTAAAGCTTTTCTGTAAATCCACGTCTCCTGCGCGCCTAAATCAGGTAACACCGTATTCGTAAACCGGCACGCCTCCTCATAGCGGCGACGGCGGTAGTAGCTGTAATCGCAGGTGGCATCCGCCCACAAATATAGATTGCTAATTTGTCGCTCTTTTGCTGCCTTCTCAATGTTTTGCAGCAGCTTGGTACCAACTCCTGGCTTGCGGCTTAAAAATAAGCACAACAGCAAATCCTGCGGTTTGGCAAAGCGGCGTACCTGTTGCCCGTTATAGCTTAAATAGCGCAGATAATTATAAACTAAATCCTGCTCCTCCGGCGCAAAATCTGTCAGCGTTTGCTGCAGCCATTTTTGCGAGCAGTCGCGCTCCGTTAGCGGCGTCGACAGCAAAAAGCCCTGCATCATGCCGCTTGGCGCATCTATCAGTTTAAAGGAAAATTCGCTGCTGCGAAAATAATAACGCACCATGGCTTCGTATAATACTTGTTTAAGCAGGTCGTTGCTTAAAGCCATTTCGTCGCCCCAGGTGAGCAGTGTCAGCTGCGCAGCCTCGTCAATATCCTGTTGGGTAAAATTTTTGATGATAAAATTAGTTGTTTCGTTATACATATTACTTTTCTTTCACGTTCAAAATGATAATCGAGCAGAAAATAAGCAGCATACCTACAGCCTTGCTCATGGTCATAGGCTCGGCAAACAGCAGCATGCCCACGGCTGCTGCAACAAAGGGTTCGATGGTAGCTAAAATAGAAGCTTGTCCAGGGTCAATCTTTTCCAAGCCTTTAGTATACAGCAGATAAGGAATTACGGCGCAGACCAAACCAAGTCCCAAGCTGCCAAGAATAGTGACGCAATCAATTTTAGCTATAGCAACGCTGTCAAAGGCTGCCAAGGGCACGGCAGCCAGCAGAGAAAAATAAAAGGTGTAAGCAGTAATCGTCAGCGAAGAATATTTTTGCACGGCAAATTTGCCGAAAATGCTGTACAGAGCATAACCAAAGCCGCTGGCTAACCCGTAGGCCAGTCCGTGTCCCGTCAGACTGACGCTGCCGGAAAAAGCGCCCGTGACGCAGGCGCAGCCGCTAAAGGTGGCGACTAAGGCGATAGCCTTTTTAGTTGTAAATTTTTCTCCAAAAAACAACAGGGACATAAGCATGACAAAAATCGGCGCAGTATACAGTAAAAGCGCGGCTGCGGCTAAGCTGCTGCGTTGAATGCAGTTAAAATAGCAAAAATTGAAAAACGCTAAACTGAAAATACCTGTGCCCACAAACATCCAGCAGTCTTTAAAATTGATACGCAAGCTGTCTACACTTTTATACAGTATAACCAGCGTAATGCAGGCAGCCGAAGCTAAAGAACGCAGAGCGACAATTTGCATGGAGGTGAAGCCTTGGGCGGCGATAATTTTAACAAAAATGCCTATTAGTCCCCAAAGAGCAGCTGCGGCAATAATATATAGACAGGAACGGGATTTCATTTTTTTACCTCACTTTGAGTTGCGGCGCTGCGCTGCCAAAAGCTGCGGAATTTAGCGACCATATCCTTATCGGCAGGCTTGGCAGGCCACAGTTCCTGCTTATCGGAGCAGCGCATGGCTGCTGCTAAATGCTCGTAAACCTCCGGATAACGCCGGTCAAGCTGACCGATATGCTCTTTAATTTCCTGCCGCATGGTGTGACCGTCGTAGGGGCAGGGATTTTTTAACGGCGTAAGCTGTAATTTAGCAACCAAATCCTTAATTTCCTGCTCGCGGTAATACAAGAGGGGACGCAGTACCGTAATGCCGCTGCGGGACAAGGGCGTTACGGGCAAAAAGGTGCGCAGCTGGCCGCTGGTCATAAGGTTCATGAAAAAGGTTTCTACAGCGTCGTCGTTATGGTGCGCCAGCGCTACCTTATTGAAGCCTAATTCTTGCGCTTTACGGTTAGTGGCGGCACGGCGAAAATAAGCGCAGGTAAAACAAGGGCTGCCGCCTTTTTTAGCATGAGCTGCCATAATGTCTATATCGTCACTGTAATGCTCCAAACCGTAATGGGCGCAGAAGTTGACCAATTCTTGTTTAGGAAAATTATCGGCAAACATAGGATTAACTGTGTAGCAGGCCAAATCAAAGGGAATAGGCGAAAATTTTTTAATCTCTGCCAGCATGGCTGTCAAAAGCATACTGTCCTTGCCGCCGCTGAGTCCTATCAAAATGCGGTCGCCGGGAGCTAGCATAGCAAATTCAATTATCGCCCGCCACAGCTTGCTCAAATCCTCTGCCGGTACAAAGGGAATATTTTTAGACATTTATTTGTACTCCTTGTCTGCGCTTAAAATTTAGATTTATTCTAGCACATTCTGCGCCTGCGCTCAATATGCAGCAAATAGATGTTTTGACATCCTTTGATGAATCTTCCGACAACTTGTTTGCATCTCGCTAAGATTGTGTAGTTTGTGGTATAATAAGAAAGTATATAATTTGCAAATAAAAGTTACCGTTGTAGCGGCAGGATAACTGGAGGTTTTTCTAATATGAGCGATACCATGCAGGGTTTAAATAAAGAGCAGGAAGATGCTGTAAGGTCAATTAACGGCCCGATGCTGATTTTGGCAGGCGCAGGCAGCGGCAAGACCAAGGTTTTGACCTGCCGCGTAGCGCATTTGCTGCAGCAAGGAGTGCGTCCATATCGTATTTTGGCGATTACCTTTACCAATAAGGCGGCAGCAGAAATGCGCGAGCGTGTAGATAAAATGGCGGGAGCAGCGGCTAAGGATGTGTGGCTGTTTACTTTTCACGCTTTTTGCGCCAGAGTGCTGCGCCGCGATATAGAAAAGTTAGGACAGTACAATAATAATTTTGCTATTTACGATACTACTGATACGAAAAGCTTGATTAAGCAAATTCTCAAAGAGATGAATTTGGACGAAAAGCGTTATCAGCCTGCGGGCATTATCGGACGCATCAGCAATGCGAAAAACGAGCTGCTGACAGCGGCAGAGTTTGCTAAGCAGGCAGGCGATTTTTACGAGCAGAAGGTAGCGCAGATTTATGAAGCTTATGAAGCGAAGCTGCGTGCTAATAACGCCGTGGATTTTGACGATTTGCTGCTGTTGACTCTGCGTCTTTTGCAGGAAGTGCCGGAGGTGCGGGAAAAATATCAAAATAAATTTGATTATCTCATGGTAGACGAATATCAGGATACAAACCATGTGCAGTATCTGCTGACCAAGCTTTTGGCCGGTAAGCATCACAATATATGTGTAGTAGGCGATGCCGACCAAAGCATTTACGGCTGGCGCGGCGCGGATATTCGCAATATTTTAGATTTTGAAAAAGATTATCCCGACGCTAAGCTGGTGAAGCTGGAGCAAAATTACCGCAGTACCCAGGTGATTTTGGACGCTGCCAACGCGGTTATTGAAAATAATACGGGACGCAAGCCTAAAAATTTATGGACTGATAACGGCGTAGGTACGGAAATAGTTTATTATCAGGCGGTGGATGAGCGGGACGAAGCGCGCTTTGTCATTGAAAAAATGCAGGAGCTGCAGCAAAAGGAGCGCGTTAAGCCGGGCGAAATGGCTGTGCTGTACCGCACCAACACTCAATCCCGCGTATTTGAGGAAATGCTCATTAAAAGCGGCATGGCCTACACCATGGTGGGCGGTACTAAATTCTATGAGCGTAAGGAAATTAAGGATATTATTGCGTATCTGCGCTTGATTTTTAATCCTAACGACGGTTTAAGTTTGGAACGTATTATCAATGTTCCTCGCCGTGGCATTGGCGACGCTACCTTGCAGCGTTTGCAAAGCTACGCCAGTGCAACTAATCAGAGCCTATTTGATGTAATTTCCGGTGCCGATCAGGTTCCGGGGCTTTCCAGCCGCTTTGTAAGCAAGCTGGACGAGCTGGCAGGCTTGCTCTTTGAATTTATGGGTGAAGAGAGAGAGGTTTCTGTCAAACAGCTGATTATGAATGTTATGCAGCGCACCGGCTACCAAGAGGAGCTGGAAATGGGGCGCAATGCTCAGGACCAAGGACGTTTGGACAATTTGCAGGAGCTGTTGAGCGTAGCCGAGGATTTTGCTAAAAAGGCCGCCCGCAATGGCGAAGAAGCTTCCTTGGAAAATTTCTTGGCGGATGTGGCTTTAGTTTCGGATATTGACGATGCCGAGTTAGGCGAGGAAGCGGTTACGCTGATGACGCTGCACTCTGCTAAGGGCTTGGAATTTCCTGTAGTTTTTTTGGCTGGCATGGAAGAAGGTATTTTCCCGCACGCGCGCACACTGCTGGATGAGGAGGAAATTGAGGAGGAGCGCCGTCTGTGTTATGTGGGCATCACCCGCGCCGAAAAGCATTTGTATTTGAGCAGTGCTAAAATGCGCATGATTTACGGGCACACGCTTTCCTATCCGCCATCACGCTTTTTGCAGGAAATTCCCCGTAATTTGCTGCACGAATATAAGCGTCCTATTACGCAAAAGGTTGTGCTGCGTGATACCTCCGTGCAGCAGGAGCGCAAGCCTAAAGCTGCCAATTGGTTTTTGCAGCCTAAGTCCAGCTTTGTGCCCAAGGAAAGCAGCGTCAACGCCAGCTTTAAGGCGGGGGATAAGGTTAACCATAAAAAATGGGGCGCAGGCACCATTGTGGCGGTTAAGGACACCGAGGATGGCCAAGAGGTACAGGTGGCTTTTGCCGGCGGCGGTATCCGCAGCCTGCTGACTAAATACGCTGTATTGGAGAAATTATAATGGCAGAATTAGATTTGTTTGCTGACGAAAAGGAGCAGCTTTTGGCGGAAGCCGATAAGCTGCGTCAGGAAATACGTCATCACGAATATTTATATTATGTGCTGGATGCGCCGGAAATTACCGACAGCGAGTATGACCGTCTGCTGGTGCGCCTGCGGGAAATTGAAGCCAGCTATCCGGAAGCTGTGCCTGTGGATTCACCTACCCAAAGAGTTGGCGGCAGGGCGGACAGCCAGTTTGCCGAGGTGCGTCATTTGGAGCCTATGCTTAGCCTTTCCAACGCTTTTAGTGAGGGCGAGCTGCGCAGCTTTGACGAGCGCGTGCGCAGTTTGCTGCCTGCGGGAAGCGACGTAGAATACGTTATGGAGCCGAAAATCGACGGCTTGGCGTGCAGCTTGATTTATGAAAACGGTCGCTTGGTGCGCGCTGCTACCCGCGGCGATGGTATAGTAGGCGAAAATGTTACGGCTAACGTGCGCACTATCCGCAGCGTTCCTTTGACCTTAAAGGTGCCCGAAGGCGAAGTTGTGCCGGAGCTTTTGGATGTGCGCGGCGAGGTTTATATGCCGCGGCACGCTTTTATGCAGCTTAACGAGCAGCGGGCGGAGCGGGGTGAAAGCGAATTTGCTAACCCCCGTAATGCAGCAGCAGGCAGTTTGCGTCAGCTGGATCCCAAGGTGACAGCAGGACGTTCTCTAAGCTTTTTTGCTTACTATATTGTAGGCGAGGGAGCGCAGCCTAAGCACAGCGGTAATTTGGCAAATTTAACTAAATATGGTTTTAAGGTCAGCGAAAATTATCGCGTAGTAAAAAATATTGATGAGGCTTTAGCATTTATTAAGGAATTTGACCAAAAGCGCAGCAGCTTGGCTTACGATACGGACGGCGCTGTACTCAAGGTCAACGCTGTGTATCAGCAAAATATTTTGGGCGCGACGGGTAAGGATCCGCGCTGGGCTATCGCCTTTAAATATCCGCCGGAGCAGGCGGAAACAACCTTGGAAGCAATCGACTGGCGCGTTGGCCGTACAGGCGTGCTTACGCCGACGGCAGTGCTAACACCCGTGCGGCTGAGCGGCAGTGTGGTGAGCCGCGCTACTTTGCACAACGAAGATTTTATCCGCGCCAAGGATATTCGTATTGGTGACAGAGTGATTATCAATAAAGCCGGAGAAATTATTCCCGAGGTATTGCGTGTGGTCAGCGATAAGCGTACCGGCGCAGAACAAAATGTAGAAATTCCCACTGTGTGTCCTGAATGTGGCTGGAGCGTAGAGCGTCAGGGTGCGGAAGCTGCTATCCGCTGTACTAATCCTCATTGTCCTGCTTTGGGACGCGAGGGCTTGATTCATTTTGTCAGCCGTGACGCCATGAACATTGAAGGCTGCGGCCCGCAGGTTATCAACCAGCTTTTGGATACCGGCTTGGTGCGTGACGCCGCCGATTTGTACAACCTAACGAAAGAACAGCTGCTGACCTTGGAGCGCATGGGCGAAAAATCTGCCGATAATTTATTGGCAGCGTTGGCAGCCAGCAAGGAAAACGAGCTGGATAAGCTGCTGTTTGCGTTGGGTATTCGTCACGTAGGCGCCAAAATGGCGCGCACCTTGGCAGCCTTGTACGGCAGCATGGATAATTTGCTGGCGCAGGGCATTGAGGAGCTGGATAAGGTAGACGAAATCAAGAAAAAGGCTAAGGACGGTAAATCCGAGGATAAATTTAAGGATATTGGCGTTACTATTGCCAAAAGTATTGTTACTTGGTTCAGCGTTCCGGCAAATCTTGATTTGCTGGCGCGTCTCAAGGCGGCTGGCTTAAAAATGACCTTTACCGCGCCTGCCAGCATGGAAAATAATCCTTTCTTTGGCAAAACCTTGGTGTTTACCGGCACGCTGCCTACCTTAGGCAGAGCGGAAGCCAAAACCATGGCGCAGGATGTGGGTGCAAAGGTCAGCGGCAGTGTGAGCAAAAAAACTGATTACGTCGTTGCAGGTGCGGAAGCAGGCAGCAAGCTTGACAAGGCGCAGCAATTAGGCGTAAAGGTTATCGACGAAGCGGAATTTTTGCGGCTATTGCATAGCTAAGACCGCAAGTAAAATAGTGAAAAATTTTAGGTGGTGAGATTATGAAAAAACTGCTGCTCTTTTTATGTTGTCTAATGCTGTGGACAGCTCCCTTAAATGCGCAGGCAGGCGCAAAAGAAGAAATCAGCTCCATCGACGCTATTGACCAAGGTGTTGCCGATACGGGCGAAACCCATTTTGTCAAAGGCGAAATTCAGCTTACGGAATGCACGCAGCCTTATGCAGTAGCGGTGCTGCCATTTATAGATGTTTCCGGCTTGGAGGGACGCAGCCGCGAAATGGCTGTGGGTGCGATTAAAGATACCTTAAAGAAAAAATATCCCGCGAAAAAAACCAGCGTGACCAAAATCATCAGTAATAACGCTGTACAGAAGGCAATCCTTGACAATCCTATGGAAAATGCAGAAACGCCTACATTACCGGAATTAGTAAAAATAGGTGAAGCCTGCGGTGCCGACAGAGTTATTTTTGTCAGCGTGCTGCCTGCCAGAGAAAAGGAAACGGGATTTATGGTGATTGCCGGCACGCAGACTTACAGCGCTACCGTTATGATGAAGTTGAAATGCGTAGATGTAAATGAAGAAAAATTTTTGTTCAACCAAAATGTGGAGGGTGTTGGTTCTTCCAGCTCCATAAATTTTTGGAAAATCGGTCAGCCCAGCAGAGCTAAGGCAGTAAAGCGCGGCGTAACCGAGTGTATGGAATTCTTTTTGACAAGCTTTGAATAAAGGGAGGCGAAAACATGGATAAATTAGAATGGAGCGGCTATGTACATAAGGTCGCAACCTGGGATATCCCTATTCCTATGAACTTAATCAATAATTATGACGATTGGAAATGCCGCAGCATTGTTGGCCGTTCACTGTTTTTGATGAAGGATATTGAAGGTGCTATGACGGTGCTGGCTACTGTTCGCGACGTGCAGCCTAATTTAGAGGATGCGCCGGAATATGGCTTCAGCGAGGCAGAGCATAAGGTGCTGTGCCTGCGTGATTTGGCAGAAATTGTTTGGGGCTTGACCGGTACCGGAGACGCGCCTGCCTTTTATTTGGCAGAAGCCTACAAGCTGTGCCGTGCCTATGATAAGGTGTTCCGCGCTGCCGATAGAGGGAGAATTTGGGTGCGCCGCTTGGAAATTATGCGCAGCTGTGGCTTGGCAGACAAGGCCTTGCAAGAGGCGTCCGCTATGTTGGAAAGCGAGAAGAATGGTGAAAAAATCAATCCTTACTGCTTCCGTGCGCTAATTTTTATGGCAGAGGCTTTAGCAGAAAAGGGAGATTATCTGAAAGCTTGTATCTTAATTGAAGAAGCTTACCAGTATTTCCCCTGCAATGAGGCAACCAAGCGCGATTTGGCAGAGGCGTCCGCTGCGGAAAATCCGCAGGAGCGTTATGAAAAATATCTGCACTGCACTACCATTCAGTATCAGCCTTGGGAACGGGACAATGTGCCTACATTAGAGGAGGTGCGCCGTTTGCAGGAAGAAAATTACCGCAAAAGAGCGGCAGCCAAAGGTGACGGCGGCGCGTCTGACGTCAACGATTTAATCAATCAGCTGCAAAATTAGTTTATCAAGATAATATAGTTCTTGCCGAGGAGCCTGCGTTAAGCAGGCTCCTTGTTTTATGGACGTGAGTTGCTTGTAAAAAATAAAGTAAAAAATACACTTTTAATTGATTGATTAAAACAAGCGATTAAAGAAATTTGTATACATTTTACATAAAACTGGTACAATGTATAGCAGATGAATTTTGTAAGTTTTTTGGGAAAGGATGTATAAAATATAATGAAGAAAAAATTATTGGCTTTTACTGCTGCTGCTGTGCTCATGGCTCCGCAAATGGTGGGCGCAGAGGGCTTTGCTATTTATGAATGGTCTGCAGAAGGCTTGGCAATGGGCGGCGCGCGTATGTTCGCCGAAGACGACGCCGCTAACGTAGCTTTTAACCCGGCTTCTATCACTAAGGTTAAGGGTGAGACTGCTAAAATCAGCGCTACCTATTTAAGTCCCCATGGCAAATATGATTTGAAGTCTGTAATGGGACCAGAATCAGGTCATAACCGCGTGCATCCTGCCTGGGCTCCCGGTATGTACTATGTACGCCAAATCAATGATAAGGAATGGGTAGGCATGGGTACCTACAGCCGTTTTGGCATGATTTCCCAATTTGAGCGCAATTCTATTGCCGGTACTAACGCTTTCAGTTCCAAATTGTTCGGCGTTTCTTTAGGCGTAAACTATGCCCATAAATTTGATAAAAAATGGACCGGTGCTTTAGGTGCAGAAGTGAACTATGTAGGCTTGCAGCTGGACAAGAACCAAGTGCTGCCAACTTCTGTTATTTCTTTTGTAAAGGCTCCGTTGCACATTGAAGGCGAAAGCTATGCTTTGGGTTGGAATGCCGCCGCCAATTACACCTTTGACGAGAAAAACGAAATGGGCGTAGTTTACCGCAGCAAGATTAATCATTCTATGGAAGCAGATTATGATGCTCATTTTCCAGGGCATGGCTCTACTTATGGAGATGCTTATGGTGTAGTAACCCTGCCGGAAAGCGTTGATGTAGGCTACAGCCATAAATTTAACGATAAAACCCGTATCGAAGCCAGATATACCTGGACTCGCTGGGAGCGTTATGATGCTCTTGATATGCAGTTTACTGGCGGTATTTTGGCTGGACCGCATCCTAATTCTAAAAATTGGTCCAACGGCCAGCGCTTTGCCATCGGTTTAGAACATAAATTTAGCGATAAATATTCCGGTATGCTTGGCTATGCCCATGATAAATCCTCCATTCCTTATAATGGCGGCGATTTTATGATTCCTACCGGCACCCGCACTACCTATGGTATCGGCGCCCAATATCACGATAAAAAGCAAACTTTGGCTTTGGGCTTGGCGTGGATGAATGTAGGCTGCCTTGATTTTGCCGGCGGAGAATTGATTAAAGACGTTCACTCCCACGACAGCTATACTAAGATTGCTTCTATTTCCTATCAACGTCACTTCTAATTTTAAATTTTAACTGCGACCTTTCCTGCACAGCGGGAAAGGTCTTTTTGTATATTGAAATTAACTCTAAACAGAATAAATCTACCGAGTGGATTTACATGTATCGCACGTTTGTATATGTAGTATTGATAAAATATAAAAAGTGCTTCAAACGTAATAATTTATGGGCTTTCATCATCTTTTGCCGATAGATTGATTGAATAAATTTCCTAGTTAGATTATAATAAATACTTAGAATGAGGTATCCTGTCTAAATAAGTTTTGTATAAAAGGCAGACGCTCAGTTTTAATATTAAAATATATAGATAGATAATCAGGAGGTAGGCTTGTGCAAAAATATAATCATGTAAGTCCGGAGTTTTTGGCAGAGGTAAAAAATGCTATAGGTGCAGAAAATGTTTTTACCGATCCCGAAAAGCTGGATATGTATAAAACCGACGAAGAATATGATCCGCGCCGTTTCCGTGTGCCGGAAGCGGTAGTACGTCCCGGCAGCGCCGAAGAGATTGCTGCCGTAGTGAAGCTGTGCAATAAATATCTTGTGCCTGTGACTGTTCGCAGCGGCGGTACCAGCTTGGCAGACGGCGCTATTGCCGTTTGCGGCGGTATTATTCTGCTCATGGAACGTTTGAACAAGATTATAGAAATGAATACGGAAGGTATGTATGTGATTGCCGAAGCAGGCGTGCGTACTGTGGATATTCAAAAGATGGCCAACGACGCAGGCTTTTTATACGCAGGCGACCCTTGCAGCGCTGAATCCTGTATGATTGGCGCTAATTTGGCGACTAATGCCGGCGGCAATAAGGCTGTGCGCTATGGCGTAACCCGTAATCAGGTGTACGGCTTGGAAATGGTTACTCCCGAGGGTGAAATTGTAGAAATCGGCGCGCGTTTGAAAAAATGCAGCACGGGTTACTGCATGGAGCAGCTAGTTATCGGCAGCGAGGGTACCTTGGGCATCATTACTAAGGTAACGCTTAAATTGCAGCCCCTGCCGCCTTATCGTTTTGATGTGCTGGCAGTCTTTGAAAATCCTCACAAGGCTTTGTCCGTTGTAGCCAAAATTAATAAGGCAGGCATCAATCCTACCAGTATTGAATATATGGATAATTCCTATGTGCGCAGCACTGCCGATTATATTGAGTTTAAGGGCGCTCCCCACTATGAAACAGGTATTTATGTTATCATAACTGTAGAAACCTTTACCGAAGAGGAGCTGGATAGCAAAATGGAACAGGTCAGCGATTTGTGCGAGGAAGCAGGCGCTGTGGACGTTTTAGAGGCGGACGACCGCATTTGGTCCATGCGCCGCAACTGTCAGGAATCTGTGAGCCTGGTAAGCAAGGTTTCCCTGACCGACGACGTAGTTGTACCCGTAGATAAAATCGCCGATACGATTAAAGAATTGATGATAATCAGCGAAAAATATCCTTTCCCGCTGCCCGTAAAGGTCAACGCTCACATTGGCGACGGCAATCTGCATTTGGTGCTGTGCAAATGCGATATGACGGACGAGGATTGGGAAAAATATGTGCATGAATTCCACGAGGAAGCTTATGGCTACGTTTATGCTCAAGGCGGGCGTATGGCAGGCGAGCATGGTATTGGCGCGAAAAAGCTGTCCTATATGGAAGAATTTACTCCTGCCGGTGAATTAGAACTCATGCGCAGAATTAAAAAAGCATGGGATCCGAACTGTGTTCTTAATCCGGGAAAAATCTTCAATGTTTAAAGAGTGCGTATAAAGCATCATCTGCTTTATTTAACATCAAAATCTGAAAGGAAATAATTTATGGCTAATTATAACCAGCCTACTGAGGAATTTATAAATGAGCTGCGCGCTGTTTTGGGAAGCGAGTATGTTTATACGGACGCGGAAACGCTGGATAAATATAAAACTGACGAAGAAACGGACGAGCGCTGTTTTCATTTGCCGGATGTGGTAGTCGCTCCTGCCAGCGCCGCAGAAATTGCCGCAGTTATGAAGCTGTGCAATACCTATTTAGTTCCTGTTACAGTACGCGGCGGCGGCAGCGGTATTGTGGACGGTGCCATTGCCGATAAGGGCGGCCTTATCATCCTTATGGAGCGTTTGAACAAAATTATCGAACTTAATAAAGAAGGCATGTACATGATTGCGCAGGCAGGCGTGCGCACAGTGGACATTCAAAAAATAGCTAATGAGGCAGGCTTTTTATACGCAGGCGATCCTTGCAGTGCGGAAAGCTGCCAAATCGGCGGCAACTTAGCGACTAACGCCGGCGGCAATAAGGCTGTGCGCTACGGCGTAACCCGTAATCAGGTGTACGCGGTGCAGATTGTTACTCCCGAGGGTGAAATTGTCGATTTAGGTGCGCCGCTGAAAAAATGCAGCACAGGTTACTGTCTAGAGCAGTTGGTTATCGGCAGCGAGGGTACTTTGGGTATTATTACTCAGGTTACGTTAAAGCTGCAGCCCTTGCCTCCGTACAGATTGGATATACTGGCAATTTTCACTGATGCGGTGGCTGCTATGAGCGTTGTGCCCAAAGTTATGAAAGCCGGTATCAATCCTACCAGTATTGAATATATGGATAATGCCAATGTGCGTACTACCTCGCAGTTTCTTGATTTTGCCGGAGCGCCCCGCAGAGAGGACGGCATTTATGTCATCTTTACTATCGAAACCTTTACCGAGGATGAGCTGGATATGAAAATGGAGCAGCTTAACGATATCTGCGAAGAATGCGGCGCAATAGACGTTTTGGAGGCGGACGAGCGTATTTGGGATATGCGCCGCAACTGCCTGGAATCCGTGCGTTTGGTAAGCTTGGTCTGCACTACGGACGACGTAGTGGTGCCTGTGGATCAAATGAGCGATACGGTGAAACATATTATCGCCACGGTGCAAAAATATCCCTTCCCGCTGCGGATTAACGCCCATATTGGCGACGGGAATCTGCATATTGTTTTGTGCAAGATGGATTTGACTGACGAGGAATGGGAAAGTAATTTAGCACGTTTTACGCAGGAAATTTATACCTATGTTTACGCTCACGGCGGACGCTTAAGCGGCGAGCATGGTATTGGAGCAAAAAAGAGCAGCTTTATGGAAAAATTTACGCCTAGCGGCCAGCTGGCTTTGATGCGTAAAATAAAAAGAGCTTGGGACCCCAACAATATTCTTAATCCCGGCAAGGTATTTAATGTTTAAAACAATAGAAGAACAAATAGTATGGAAAGGACTTGAGACCAATGACAAAATATAATCCTGTCAATGAAGAAGTATTAGACGCTTTGCGTGCCATTGTAGGCGCCGAATTTGTAAAAAACGACGCAGAAACCTTGGAGCGTTATAAAACCGACGAGGAGCCGGACGCGCGCTACCATCATCTGCCGGAGGTAGTTGTTCTGCCGGGCAGCACGGAAGAAGTTGCCGCTATTATGAAGCTGGCCAACAAATATTTAGTACCCGTAACTCCCCGCAGCGCCGGTACCAGCGTTTCCTGCGGCGCTATTGCTGTGTGCGGCGGCATTGTGCTGCTTTTGGAGCGCATGGATAAAATTATTGAGATGAATACGGAAGCCATGTATATGGTTGTAGAAGCAGGCGCGCGTACTGTGGAAATTCAAAAGCTGGCTAACGACGCCGGGCTTTTATATGCAGGCGACCCTTGCAGCGCCGACAGCTGCTTGATTGGCGGCAATATTGCAACCAATGCAGGCGGCAATAAGGCTGTACGCTATGGTACTACCCGTCATCAGGTATATTCCATTGAGGTGGTAACTCCTACCGGTGAAATTGTGGAGCTGGGCAACCGTCTGAAAAAATGCAGTACCGGCTATTGCTTGGACCAATTGGTAATGGGCAGCGAGGGCACTTTGGGTATTATTACTAAAGCTACCTTGAAGCTGCTGCCCCTGTGTCCTTATCGTTTGGATATTTTAGCTATTTTCACCGACGTACAAAAGGCAGTAGATTTGGTACCGGCTTTGATTAAAGCAGGTCTCAATCCGACCAGCGTAGAATTTATGGATAACGGCTTTGTTCGCGCTGCCAGCGATTATGCCGAGCTGCGCTTGCCTCATTACGAGGATGGCAGCTATGTTATCGTTACTGTGGAAACCTTTAACGAGGATGAGCTGGATATGAAAATGGAGCAGCTGGATGAAATTTGTACTGCCTGCGGTGCGACCGACGTAGTAGAGGCGGACGAGCGCGTATGGAAGGTTCGCCGCAGCTGCTTGGAAGGCTCCAAGGCCTTGAGCAAGGTTTCCACCTCTGATGATTTGGTTGTTCCCGTGGACAAAATTGCTGTCTGCTTAAACCATTTAATGGAAGAATCCAAGAAATATGATTTTGAATGTATGTGCTTAGCCCATGCAGGCGACGGTAATCTGCATTTTAACGTTTTGAAAATGGATATGAGCGACGAGGAGTGGGAAAAGCAGGTCAGCGAATTCCATAAAATCTGTTATGCGTATGTTTACAGTATCGGCGGCCGTTTGAGCGGTGAGCATGGCATTGGCGCCAAAAAGCTGCACGCTTTGGCAGAATACTGCAATCCGGTAGAAATGTCTATTATGAAAACTATTAAACGCGCTATGGATCCCAATAACGTGCTTAATCCGGGCAAACTTATTGATGCCGAAATCTAATTAATGTAAATTAGCATGTAAAAATTTTAAATAATAATTATTGTATATTTTAAGCATACAAAACGTCGCTATATAAAAATAACCAATTATTTTGCAAAAAAAGATATGTATACGTGTATAATGCTTGCTTACATCAGAATAATGTGCTATAATCGCAATAGGTATTCCACAGAGTTTAATTTTGTACATGTATATAAAAAATTAGTAAAGGGGTGTTTGTGATGATGGAAGACTACAATAAGCTGATTGGTACTCGCGTAAAAATGCTTCGTATTACGAAGGGAGTTTCTCAGACTGAGCTTGCTAAACAAATTGGTGTAACCCAAACGCATTTAAGCAATATTGAAAATGGTCGTGCCGGTCTAACTATTCCCAATTTGATTAAGCTGCACGAAGCTTTGGCTACTCCTATCAGCAGCTTCTTCGAGGATATCGAGGGTAAACAGGAAGAAGAGAAGAAGAGCGAAGTAACTTTAGACGATCTTTCTGAACTGCTTATGATGCTCAAAAAAAGCAAAGCAAATCGTTAATTGCTAAAGCTTAGCAGGAACTGTAAAAGGTTCCTGCTTTTTTTATCCTAAAAATATATGGTGACGGCAGGATTTTTACAATCTATGGCGAAAATATCTGATATATATCTTTATTTAAAGGAGCAGATAAATGAGTACATTCACTAGGGTCCTGCTGGCCACGGATTTATCGCCGCAGGCCGATAAGCTGACTGAGTGTCTGTTTAGCTTATGCCCCGACACGGAAACGGAAGTGGTTTTGGCGCACGTTTTTAACGACGATGACGACGCCGATCCTGACGGTAGCAGTTATAAAAAAGCGCAGAGCCGTTTAGAAGGGTATAAAAATGAAATAGAACAAGCAGGCTATGAAGAAATAACCATTGCTACACGTATAGGCAATACCTGTCAAACAATAAACGGGCTGGCAGAAGAATTTGATGCCGATTTGGTGCTGCTGGCTTCGCACCGCAAGGGCTTTTTAGAGCGCGCGCTTATGGGCAGCACTACCTTTGATTTGGCACGGGTAACTAATATTCCTTTGCTTATCAGCAAGACAGAAGCTCACGAGCAGCAGGAAAATTTGCTGCAAACTATTTTAGTGCCGACGGATTTTTCCCGCAAATCTTTGGAAGCTCTGAATATTATCCGCAGTATGCGCGAAGAAGTGGGCAAGGTTATTTTTGTGCATGTTATTGAGCATAGCCGCAATAAGCATGATTATAAAGAAAAATACGGCAGCGCTATGCTTTTTTTGCAGGAGCTGGTAGACGAAATGAAGATTTTTGGCATTGATGCCGACTACCATATTGCCCACGGCATAGCTTCTAAAAAAATTGCCGCTATTTGCGAGCGGGATGATGTAAGCTTGATTATGATGGCTAAAACAGGCGCTGATATGACTAACGGCGATGAGCTGGGCAGCACTGCGGAAAACGTAGTGCTTAATTCTGACTGTGCCGTGATGCTGGTGCCTGCCGACGATAACGACGATTAAGCACAAAGAAATAAAAACAGAGAGCTGCGCGGTGGTGAAGCTTGTCGGCTCTCTGTTTTTTTATCTAAGCAGAGAATTTTTTTTGTTAAAAATTTTATAAAAAATACTTGACTTCAAGCCTTCCGATTAGTATAATAATATACGCAGTTGTTTTACTGCGTGTGCCTGAAATATGGACAAAAATTGAAAATTGCTAGTAGTTTTCAACCTTGGAGAGATGACCGAGTGGTTGAAGGTGCACGCCTGGAAAGCGTGTGTACGGGAAACCGTACCGAGGGTTCGAATCCCTCTCTCTCCGCCATAAAAAATCGGCCGCAGGTGCGGCTTTTTTATTGTTTCTCTGTAGGACCGTAAATTTGAGTCCTGCGCAATGGGAGCCTGTGAACCAGGTCAGGTCCGGAAGGAAGCAGCCTTAAGCGGATACTTTCATGTGCCGTGGGGGTGCTCGGGTTTGCGGCCCTACAGGGAAACAATCAGCGCTGAGTTTGTCTCAGCGCTTTTTTCTTGCCTGGAAGCGGTGATTATACTATAATATCTATATGCACCTGTGCAGAAAATGTCGTATTCATGGAAGGAGAATGCTTATGGCTTATGTGGCTTTATACCGTCAGTGGCGGCCGCAGAATTTTGCCACGCTGGTAGGTCAGCAGCCGGTAAAGCAGGCATTGACCAACGCCTTAAACAGTGGCAGAATTGCTCACGCATATCTTTTTGCCGGTCCTCGTGGTACGGGTAAAACCAGTACGGCGCGTATTTTGGCTAAGGCTTTAAACTGTGTGCACGGACCTACGGCAGAACCATGCGGCGAGTGCGAAAACTGCCGCCATATTGCTGAAGGCACTTCCATGGACGTTTTTGAGATAGATGCCGCTTCTAATCGCGGCATTGACGAAATTAAAGCCTTGCGCGATCAGCTGGCTTTTACGCCGGTGGATTGCCGCTATAAGGTATATATTATTGATGAAGTGCATATGCTGACGACGGAGGCTTTTAACGCGCTGTTGAAGACTCTGGAGGAACCGCCTGCTCATGTTATCTTTATTTTAGCGACTACCGACCCGCATAAAATTCCCGCAACCATTCATTCCCGCTGCCAGCGTTTTGATTTTCGCCGCGTGACGGTAGAGGAGATTACGGAGCATTTAGCGTTTGTGGCTAAAGGCAGCGGTTTAGATGCCGAAACGGAAGCTTTGCGGCTGATTGCCATTCAGGCTCAGGGGGGCATGCGCGACGCTTTAAGCTTGCTGGACCAATGCGGTGTAATGGCAGAAAAAATTACTGTCAGTACGGTGAGCGAGGTTTTGGGCATTGTAGAACGCGAGGCTCTGCGCGCTTTAGTAGAGAGCATTGGCAAACAGGACGTGGCGGCAGCCTTAGAAAAGCTCAATCTACTGCTGGAAGAGGGCAAGGAAGTGCGGCAGGTTTTGACGGAGCTGGTAGAATATTTCCGTGCCTTGCTGCTTTTTAAGGCAGTGCCGGATTACAGCGAGATATATCTTACTGATACGGCAGAGACTTTGCAAAAGCTGGCTGCTTTGTACAGTAAGGATAGGCTGATGGCTTCGGAGGAACGCCTGCACAGCGCTTTGCAGGAAATGCGCGGCACTATGCGTCAGCGGATTACGGCGGAGCTGTGTTTATTGGATTTATGCCGCAGAGAGGGCAGCGCGTTAGCTTCTTTAACTGCCAGAGTAGAAAGCCTGGAGCAGCAGCTATCGCAGGGAATAACCGTAAATGCTGCGCCTAAATATACAAAACCGGCTGCCAGTGCAGCACAAAAAACTACGGCAAGTAGTTCCCAAGCGGTGCCGCAGCGTCAACTATATATGGGACCGGAGGAAGCTTTTAGCGACAGCTTTGAGGACGAGCCTTCGGCGGACGAATTGGCACAGCTAGCGGCAGCGTCGCCGGTAACTAAAACGCAGGCAGAAAATGTTGCGCATCAGCCGCAGGCGCAAGCTGTAAACACTTCGCCTAAGATAGCGGCGGAGATAACTAAGCAGCAGCCTGCTGCACCTAAGCCGGTTGTGCAAGCAGCGCCTGGCAATAGCAGCGGTATAGAAGAATTTGGCGGCGACTATGCTGCCGGTGAGGATTTTTGGCGTCAGGCCTTGGAGCTGGTGCGGGCAGAGAAAAAAATGTCCATGTACTCCTGTGCTAAGGACGGGCGCGTGTATAGCTTTGCCAACGATATTTTGGTAATAGCTTTTAAAATTGCCTTTAAAAGCGAGCGCATGAACCGCGACGATTTCAAGAGCTATTTTGAGGATGTGCTGCTGCGTTTGGCACGTCGGCCTATTCGCCTGCAATGCGCGGCGGAAAGTGATGTAAAAAAAACAAGTGCCGCAGCTGCCAAACCCAAGGCGGCTCCCAAACCGCAGCCTGCTGCTGATATGCTGGATACCAGTCAGCTGCCGGAAAATCTGCAAAAGGCCATGCGCGTTTTTGGCGGTACCATAACAAAGCTGTAAGAGAATTGTTGTTTCGCCTATCGCGAAGCTCAAGATAAATATAATTATAATTTAGATATTTAAGGAGGATTTTACTATGTTTCCTGGTGGTATGGGTAATATGCAAGCAATGATGAAAAAGGTGCAGAAAATGCAGAACGAAATTCAAAAAATGCAGGAGGATTTAAAAAAACGTACCTTTGAAACTTCTGTGGGCGGCGGTGCTGTAACCGTTGTGGTAACTGGCAAAAAAGAGCTGCAATCCATTAAAATCAATCCGGACGCAGTTGATCCGGAGGATATGGAAATGCTGGAGGATATGATTTTGACTGCCGTAAACGACGGTTTGAAGCAGGTTGATGAAGTAAGTGAAAAGGAAATGGCTAAAATTACCGGCGGTATGAAGCTGCCCGGCATGTAAGCATGGCACGGATGATCAGGCCTTTGGCGAATTTGTACGAGCAGCTGCGCCGTTTGCCCGGCGTAGGCTCGAAAACGGCTTTGCGGCTGGCCTATCATATTATTGATATGCCTGCCGAGGAGGTGCGCCAGCTGACGGAGGCCTTGAGCAATGCCAAAAAAAGTATTCATTATTGCAGCCAATGCTATAATCTTACGGACGGAGAAAAATGCGCTGTGTGCAGCGATCCTAACCGCGACCGTTTTACTATCTGCGTGGTGGAGCAGCCACAGGATATTGCAGCCATGGAGCGCAGCCGCGGCTATAACGGTCTTTATCACGTGCTGCACGGCGTACTTTCACCTTTGGACGGCGTGGGACCTGATAAGCTGAAAATCCGCGAACTTTTTCAGCGTTTGCAGCAGGAATCCATCAGCGAAATTATTATCGCTACCAATTCTGACGTGGAGGGAGAAGCGACGGCTGCGTATTTGTCCCAGCTGCTGAAGCCAATCGGTATTACCGTAAGCCGTATTGCTCACGGCCTGCCTATGGGCGGCGATTTGGAGTATGCGGACGAGGTTACGCTGTCTAAGGCTTTGGAAAACAGGCGGGTAATGTAAAGAAAGGAAGTCATTGAAAAATGGCTACATTAGATAGTTTGGCTGCCAGTGCGGGACTTGGCCCTTTAGGCTCTTTGGAACCGCTTTTGGTAGGCGTGGTTTTGCTGCTGCTTATAGTTAAGCTGCTGTCCATGCCCTTTAAGCTGGTGTGGAACGGCATTTGCGGCGCAATAGTGCTGTGGCTGGTAAATGTCTTTGGCGCATTAGTAGGCTTTGGCATGAAAATTACTGTAATTAAGGCGCTGATTGCCGGATTTTTTGGTATTCCCGGCGCGGTGGCAGTAATTTTATTTGAGATTTTTGCTAAGCATTAGAATATTTTCCGCAGCAATACAAAAATGTAGATTGTAAAATTATACCCTCCTTACCGATTTTCGGCAGGGAGGGTATTTTTGTGCTTTGTTAAATATATTGTATACAAAGCAATAATACTGTATACAATCAGACAAGCAGGTAATCCTCTGCTATAATAATCACCAAAGAGTTAAAAATGTTTAGGGGGTAATTTATTGTGAACTTATCTACAAAAATTCTTATCGGTTTGGCTCTCGGCATTATTGCCGGCTTAGAGCTCGGCGCTGAAGGAGCAGCCTTTGCTAAAGCTTGGATTGGTCCTTTAGGCACTATTTTTATGAACATGATCAAAATGGTCATCGTTCCGCTGGTGTTCTCCAGCTTGGTAGTAGGCGTGTGCAGCTTGGGCGACATTAAAAAGGTCGGCCGCATTGGTATTAAAACCGTCGCTTACTATCTGGGAACCACCGCTTTCGCTATCGTTATCGGTTTGGTTATCGGCACTGTTATGGAGCCTGGCGCAGGTATGAGCATGCCTGCCGGTACTGCAAAGGTTGCCGCTAAGGCTGCTCCTCCTATTATGAAGGTTATTGTGGACATTTTCCCCACCAACCCCATGGAGGCTATGCTGAAGGCTAACATGCTGCAGATTATCGTATTCTCCCTGTTTGTAGGCGTGGGCATTACTGCTGTTGGCGAAAAGGCCGATTACTTAAAGCACACCCTCAACGGCTTGGCAGAGGTTTCCTACAAAATTGTCGGCATGATTATGTCCGTTGCTCCTATCGGCGTATTTGGCTTGATTACTCCGGTTGTTGCTGCTAACGGCCCCGCAGTATTGCTGCCTTTGCTGAAAGTTGTTATAGCAGTATACTTAAGCTGCCTGCTCCATGCTATCTTCGTATACGGCGCACTGCTGAAATTTATCGGCGGCACCGATGTAGCCCGCTTCTTCAAGGAAGTGTCTCCTGCTTCCCTTATGGCGTTCAGCTCCTGCTCTTCCGGCGGTACTCTGCCCTTGACCATGAGCTGTGTACAAAAGCTTGGCGTTTCCAAAGAGGTTTCCAGCTTCGTACTGCCTTTGGGCGCAACCATCAATATGGATGGTACCGCAGCTTACCAAGGCGTATGCGCACTGTTTATTGCACAGCTGTACGGTATTGATTTAACCGGCGCGCAATACTTCACCATTATCATTACCGGTACCTTGGCTTCCATCGGTACCGCAGGCGTTCCCGGCGCAGGCTTCATCATGCTGACCATGATTTTGACCGCTTTGGGTCTGCCTTTGGAAGGTTCTGCCCTGATTGCAGGTATCGACCGTATTTTGGATATGCCGCGTACCTCCGTTAACGTTACCGGTGACGCAGTTGTTACCTATTTGGTTGACAAAAGCGAAAAATCTAATCAAGAAGAACCCTTATACTAATATTTCATCAGCCCTTCCTGCGTCGTCTGCCTTATGTGCAGGCGGCGCTTTTTCATCTGTAAAATTTGTGTGTTGTGGCAGGAGTGCCGCGTAATTTTGTAGAATACTTAAATATATTGTGCAGTTTTTTATATTTTGCCGCCCTATGGCAAGGACGTAATTTAATTTAGGCGCAGAAAGTGCTATAATAAGGTGTTGCTATGAAAAATCTAAATAAATTGCAGCAAGTTTTAGATGAACGTCTGCACAGACGTCCTGCGGGAATTGATAAGCTGGATAGACTGTGGGATGCGGCAGTGCTGCTGCCCTTAGTGCAGACTGATGAAGGCTTAGCCGTGTTGTTTGAAGAACGGGCGCACAGCCTGCGCCGTCAGCCGGGAGAAATTTGCTTTCCCGGCGGTAAGGCGGAATGCAGCGATAAATATAATTTTGCCCATACGGCAGTACGGGAAACCTGCGAGGAGCTGGGACTTACACCGCAGGATATTACTATCTGCGGCGAACTGGACGCGCTTGTTACCCACATGGGACCGATAATACATCCTTTTGTAGGTACCATCGACGATATGAGTAAAATTACCTTTAGCCATGACGAGGTAGAGCGTATTTTTACCGTGCCATTGAAAGCATTGCTGGAAATAACGCCGCGCCGCTCTACCATGCAGCTGGCTGACCATCCGGGAGCGGATTTTCCCTTTGACTTGGTACCGAGCAGAATTCGCGGCTGGCGCAAGCATAAGGAATATTATGTGTATTTTTACGAATATGGTACAGACGTGATTTGGGGATTGACGGCGAGAATTTTATATGCTTTTCTGCGCCGCAGCGGTAAGGAATTGCAGATGTTTTTACAGGACACCAAGATATAAGTGATTTTTAATGAATGAGAGGTTTTGCTGATGAAAGGAATATTGCAGGCAAAAATATTAGTTGCCGTAGCGGCAGTCTGCGCTGTTATTTATATGCTGGCAGGTTATTTTTTCCCCGAAAAGGGCTTGGATAATTTAGCGCCAAGCGACCGCCTGAATCTAAAAAAGAATATTGTAGTTTTAGGTGTTGACGAAAGAGCGGAGGAACACGACGTAGGACGCAGCGATACGCTGTTTGTAGTCATGTTTGATACGCAGAAAAAATCTGTTTCGCTGCTTTCCGTGCCCCGTGATACCCGCGTGCGCATTAAGGGTCACGGCTGGGATAAAATCAATCATGCCTACGCCTATGGCGGACGCGAGCTGACGCAGAAAACCGTTGAGGAGCTTTTAGGCCTGCATATCAATAATTATGTGATGGTTGATTTTAAAGGCTTTACCGGCTTGGTGGATGCTATTGGCGGCGTAGATATCGACGTGGAAAAGGATATGTATTACCACGATACCTGGGACGGTTTTACCGTGGACTTAAAAAAAGGCAAGCAGCATTTGGACGGCAAAACTGCTATTCAGTATGTGCGCTATCGTGATGAGGAGGGCGATATTGGCCGTATCCGCCGCCAGCAGCATTTTATGATGGCTGTGTATGAGCGGATTTCCTCTGCCAATATGCTGCTGCACGTGCCGGGACTCGCTAAGCAGCTAAGCAGCATGGTCAAAACCGATTTGCCCTTAAGCGATTTGGTGGATATCGGCCGTGCGCTGCACGCTATGGTAAAAACCCAGGGCTTGGCAATGGCCACTGTTCCAGGGGAGCCTGTTTATATTGATGATATCAGCTATTGGGTGCCGGATATTACGGATTTGCGCGAGCAAATAGCAAAAATGCAGGGCGCTGCGATGACGGAACGCTATAAATCTGCTGCCGAGCTGATGGAAAAAGAATATAACGCCGCTTTGGAAAAGGTTGAAAAGGGCGACGACAGCGATGAGAATAAAGAAGCTGTGAAGCAGGAAAAGGACGCTGACAAGGAGCAGGCTGCGCAGGAAGCTAAGCAGGATAAGGATAAGCCTGCTGTTAAAAAAATCAACAGCAATAAAAAGCTTAAAGCTAAAACTGCCGTGCTGCAGGAAGGCGAGCAGCCGGCAGAGGCTAAAAAAACAGCGCCTAGAAACGGTAATGTGGTGCGCTTAGTGAATTGCAGCGGCAGCAAAACTGCCGGAGCTGACGCTATTTCCCGTTTGCAAAATGCCGGCTTTACCGTTATCAACGGCGGCAGCGGCGAACTTATCGCGCAGACTACGGTTATTTCGACTACTAATAACGGTGCCGTTATCGGCAGATTGTCACAGGTTCCTTTCGCTCATAAGCTGCGTGTCAGCCGTGACGGAGCGGCGGACTGCGGTGGTGTAATTATGCTGGGAGCAGATTATAAATAAGCGGCAAAATTGCACGCTGCCGGAATTGTAAGTAATTTTACAAATAAGACTTGCATTTTGTATACAAAAATGGTATACTAATTATAACAAAACAGCCCCTCATTTGGCCCTTCTTCGTAAGGGCTTTTTTTTTGCCATTTTTTAATATATCAGTAAAATATTAGAGGATAATTACAGATTATGTGGTAATAAAAGGCAACTTATGGTAAAATAGAATGTAATATGGGATAAGTACGGATTCTTGTCAAATTATATAGATTAAACGGTTTATTAGGAGGCAATTTATGCACGATGAAATACATGTTGTACTAGATAGCATTGCTGTTGCCGGAGAAACTCCGTTAAAGGATGATCCTCGCTGCCATGTGCTGCGCTTGATTACCCGTCACGAACAAGAGGAATGGTGGGATGGCGACCGTTCTTTGGAAGAAATGTTTGCCATGGTAGAGAAAACAGGCAAGCTGCCGGGAACCTCCCAGCCGCCGGTAGGCCATATCCATGAACTGTTCAGCGACTTGGCTGAGAACGGTAAAAAAGTGATTATGATTACCGTGGACAGTGTGCTCAGCGGCACCTATCAAACCTGCTGCATGGTTGCTAAGCAGGTAATGAGTGAAATTAAAGGCGCTGATATCCGCGTAGTAGACGGCTTAACCGCAGCCTGTCCCTTGAGTGGCATGGCTATGGCTGTACTGGCAAAAATCGACGCCGGCGTAAGCGATATGGACGAGCTGGAAGCCTATGCTAAGGATTTGGCGCAGCGCACTGAAACATATTTTACCGTAAAAACTTTGGATTATCTGCAAAAAGGCGGACGTATAGGCGCCGTAGGCGCATTGGTAGGCAATATTTTGGGTATTCGTCCCATAGTGCATCTTGATAAAGAAGGCAAGCTGCAAATTGCCGATAAAGCGAGGACCCGCAAAAAGGTATTAAAACGTATGATAGAAATGGCCTGCGGCCATGACCCGCTGGAAGCTGTTTTTATTGCCCACGCCGTTACACCGGGAGAAGCAGAGGCGTTGGCACAAGAAATGCGGCAGCATTATCCTGAACTGCCCGTACTTGTAACCAGTATCGGTACGGTTTTGGCAGCTCATTTAGGGCCTGGCGCTATTGGCGTATTTGTACGCAGAAAGGCCTAAAGGAAGGGTGTGGGAGTAATGGAGGCAATGAAGGAGATTACCGGCAGACAGGTTAAAAATATGCTGCTGGGAGCTTATCATAGCTTTGAGAAGAATTTTGAGGCCATCAATGAGCTGAACGTTTTTCCGGTTCCTGATGGCGATACAGGTACCAATATGATGCACACTATGGCGTCTGTAGCTAAGGAAATCAGCGCTATGAGCGACGATGCCGAAGCAGGGGAAATCGGCGCCGCTGCAGCCCGCAGCGCTATTATGGGTGCCCGCGGCAATTCCGGCGTTATTTTGTCCCAGCTGCTGCGCGGTATCGGCAAGGGTGTGGCAGGCAAAAAAACTTTGAATAATACTGAAATTGGCAAGGCCTTTCAGTTTGGTATTTTATACGCATACAGAAGCGTTGCTAAACCCGTGGAGGGAACCATTCTTACGGTGGCTCGCGGTATGGCGAAGGGAGCTTATCATGCAGTCCGCAGCGAAAGCTTCAGCTTAGAGGATGTGCTGCTGGCAGCTATCAGTTCCGGCAAGGAGGAATTGGCGCGCACTCCCGACAAGCTGCCGGCTTTAAAGGCGGCAGGCGTAGTAGACGCAGGCGGTCAGGGATTAATCGTCTTTTTTGAAGGCTGTCTGGCAGGTCTGCGCGGAGAGGACTGCGAGGTTTTGGAGGTTACTGCCCGCGCCGTAACCAATAAAATGGCTGCGGAGCCTTTGGATTTGGAATATCCCTACTGCACAGAATTTATCGTAAAGGGCGCCAGTGTGGACAAGAAAACTGTCAGCGAAGCCTTGCAGGGCTTTGGCAATTCCATGATTGTAGCAGTGGTAGAGGATATCGTTAAGGTGCATATTCATACTAAGCACCCCGGCGACGCGCTGAATACGGCGCAAAAGTGGGGCACGCTGCACGATATTAAGATAGAAAATATGCGCGACCAGCATGAAAACCGTCTCTTTACCGCCGAAGATATTCAGCCCGTGAAGCACGGCGTAGGCGTACTGACTGTAGCCGCAGGCGACGGCATTGCTAAAATTATGCACGAAATGGGCGCAAGTGAAATCATCAGCGGCGGTCAAAGCATGAACCCGCCGGTAGAAGATTTTGTGCAGGCTATTGAAAACGGTACCTGCGAGCAGTACATCATTCTGCCGAATAATAAAAATATTATTTTGGCGGCAGAGCAGGTACGCAAGCTGCTGGGCAATTCCAAGGTATCCTTTGTGCCTACTACTAATATGGCGCAGGGCTTGGCGGCGCTGCTGCATTTTGACGCTACCCGCAGCCTGGACGAAAACACCGTGATTATGGCGAAGGAAGCCAAGGAAGCTGCCAGCGGCAGCGTTACTACTGCTGTGCGCGACAGCGTAGTCAACGGTTTAGAGGTGCATCAAGGCGATTATCTGGGCATTCTCAACGATAAAATTATCTGCAAGGGCAGCAGCATTGACCAGGTGCTGGAGCAAATGCTGGCAGAGGGCGATTACGAGCTTATCAGTCTCTATTACGGCGCCGATTTGGATGAAGAAGCCGCCGCAGCTCTGGCTGATAAAGTGAGCGCTATGAATGAAGATTGGGAAGTAGAAACATTTTACGGGGGACAGCCTTTGTATCCCCTGTTGCTTGCAATGGAGTGATAAATATGCTTACAGGTCGGGAGCTGACAAACAGACTGCGTGAACACGGCTATAAGGTCACTCCGCAGCGCTTGGCTGTTTACGAAGCGTTGGCCGAGGAGCTGTGGCATCCCAACGCCGAAATGCTGTATAAAAAAGTACAGTCTAAATTTCCCTCAATGAGCTTTGCTACCGTATATAAAATAGTGGAAATTTTGCATAATATCAATGTGATTAAAATTCTTAATACCGGTGAAGACAGCTTCCGTTATGACGCTAACATGTCGGAGCATTATCATCTGCGCTGTTTAAGCTGTGGCTGTGTAGATGACGCGTCTGTGGCTGATGAAGTCACAGAGCAGCTGACGAAGCTGGTAGAGGAGCAGAGTGGCTATGAGGTTCAGGGACGGCAGTTTTATTTTTTTGGACTGTGCCCTAAATGCCGCAGGCTGCATTAAAAAATTATGGGTGTACTAATCTATTGGTTGGTACACCTTTTCTCTATTTGGTAGCATGATTTTTACGAAAATGCCACAAAATTGTTAAAATTATTTGTTATAATAAAAGATGTTAAAGAGGAGTGTCTAAGCTTTGGCAAAAGATATGCAGATTGTAATGCTGGCCAGCGGCAGTAAAGGCAATGCTGCCTTAATCAGCACGGACAGTCAACGCTTTTTAGTAGATGTTGGTATCAGCTGCCGTGAACTGGTGAAGCGTATGGGTCAAGCAGGCGCCTGTCCCGAAGAATTGGACGGCGTTTTTCTGACCCACGAGCATACGGACCATGTAAACGGCTTAGTAACCTTTGCCAAAAAATATAATGTGCCGATTTATGCCAGTACCGGCACGTGGCAGGCGGTGTTTAGAAAATATGCTAATCTTAATCGCACCAACTGCCGCTTAACCGGCAAAAGTATGCGCTGCGGTGACGTGCGCGTAGACAGCTTTGCCGTTTCCCATGATGCGGCAGAACCATTAGGCTATAGCTTTAATTGGTATAGCGGCGGTACAAAGTGCACCTATATGACCGATACAGGCTTTGTTACACCTGCGGCGCGGGCAGCTGCTTTTGGCAGCGACGCGTTGATTTTAGAGGCCAACCATGATGTGGAAATGCTCAAAAACGGCAGTTATCCCTATGATTTAAAGCAGAGGATTTTAGGCACACGGGGCCATTTATCCAACCTAATTGCAGCACAGTTTTTGCTGCAGTTTACTAAGCTGCCTAAACAGGTGATTTTGGCGCATTTAAGTGAGCAGAATAATACGCCTGAGCTGGCCTTAGATACGGTAAGAAATATTTTAGACAGCAAAAAACGTCTGGCAGAAACAACGCTTTTTGTAGCTGCGCAAAGCCATGTGGTAGCTGCGTGCGCGGCAGAGCAGAAATCTCTGTTTGATTAAAAATTTTTAATATAAAGCCAATAAACCTGGTTAAGGAGTGAAGAAGATGCAGAAAACTATTTTGAAAAAAACGGCTAACATTCTTGTTTGCGGTATTTTGGGAGCGGCTATTTTGCTGGCAGGCTGCGGCGATAAAAAGACCGCTGCCGCTGTTGCCGAAAAGCCTGTAAAGCAGGAGCAGCAGCTGAGCGCGGCGCGCAATACACCCATTGTACAGGCAGCTAAAGCCGTGGGCCCGGCAGTTGTGGGCATCACCAATAAGGGCTATGTGCGCGACTTTTTTAATAGAGTTTATTTTACCGATAAAGGTACCGGCAGCGGCGTAATCTATGATAAGGCAGGCTATATCGCTACTAATAATCACGTAGTGGAGGGGGCCAGCGAAATTATTGTCAGCCTGTCTGACGGACGCAGCGTGAAAGGCAAGGTTTTGGGTGCAGACCCGGCAACTGATTTGGCAGTAGTTAAAATTGACGCCAAGGATATTACCGTTGCTAAATTTGGCGACAGTGATACCTTGCAGGTAGGCGAGCCTGCCATTGCAATAGGCAATCCTTTGGGCTTGGAATTCCGCGGCAGCGTTACCGTAGGCGTTATCAGCTCTTTGAACCGCAGCATTGAAATTGGCGACCGCAAGTTTAACCTTATCCAGACCGATGCGGCTATTAACCCTGGCAACAGCGGCGGCGCTTTGGTCAACGCTGACGGCGAAGTAGTAGGCATCAACAGCGCCAAAATTGCCCGCGGCGGCGTCGAGGGTATTGGCTTTGCTATTCCTATCAATACGGCGAAGCCTATTCTGAAGGAATTGCAGGAGCGCGGCCGTGTTGCCCGTCCCTATTTGGGCGTTTCCATGATTGATAAAGCTATTGCCGAGCGCTTTGGCTTTGACGCTGATTTGCATAACGGTATTTTCATTATGAAGGTTGCCGCTAATGGACCTGCTGCCAAAGCAGATATTCGTCCTTCCGACATTATTTTGAACTTTAACGGTGCGCGGGTAAAAACTACCGGCGAATTAAGCGCCAAGGTGGCAGAATGCAAGGTTGGACAGTCCGTAGACGTAGTGATTATGCGCAGCGGCGATACCATGACTAAAACCATTACTTTAGAAGAAGTTCCGGAAGGTTACGGCCAGTGAAAATAACCATCGCCTGCGTAGGCAAAATTAAAGAAAAATATTTAGACGCCGGTATTGCCGAATTTACCAAACGGCTGACGCCCTTTTGCAAATTGGAGATTGTGGCCATTAACGAAGAGCGTATGCCGGACGATCCGGCTCCCGCTATGAAGCAGCAGGTTTTGGAAAAAGAAACCCAGCGCCTCATGGCGATTATACCGGAAAATACCTATGTGATTTTATTGGACGTTATTGGCAGGCAGCTTTCCAGTCCGGAGCTGGCAGCGAAGCTGGACAGCCTGGCGCTGGCTGGCAATAGTCATATTACCTTTGTTATCGGCGGAGCTTTTGGTTATACGGACGCCTTGCGCAAGCGGGCAGATTTGGCGTTGAGCTTTTCTAAGATGACCTTTACCCACCAAATGATTCGCCTGCTGCTTATTGAGCAGATTTACCGCGCTTTTAAAATCAGCCGGGGCGAAAAGTATCACTGGTAGGCAATATTTGAATAAAAATAGCATAAGCAGGTAAAGCTAAGACCTCCGACTCATAAAAGGGTTGGAGGTTTTTTGCTTCTTGAGGGCTTTTTGGTGAGAATATATTTATTCACTTTAGTGTTTCTGCTACAATAAAGTTAACAGTAAAGCTTTAATGTGCCCTAACGTGCCCCGATGAATTAAATGAGGAAATCACAAGGCTTATAGATGCCACGGGAAAATTAAATGAGATAATTGTGCCTGCATTGCCAAAGGCTGCTGCCTTGCTGTATAATAGAGTAAGAAAGTACGTAAGAAAGTACGTATGAAAACGCCTAAGAAAACGAGGTGTCCCATGGAAGCTTATCAGCCGCCATTTACTATAACCAATAGTATTTTAACCTATGTAGGCTCAATTGCAGAAAAGCTGGGTAAAATTACTGCCGTTAAAGACTTAGAAAATAAACCGCATTATTCGCATGACGATTCCCGAGCAGCCTAAAAACCGCAATCAAAAATATATCAGGTGCTGATTGTTCAGTAAAAAAATTGAACCGTACAGCCTGCTGCGTACCCTAGAAATAGGGACGGAGGGGATGTACGGTTCTTTTTTTATTTTCCTGCTGCCAACACACGGGTGAGAGCGTCGATATTGGCGCTTAGCTTGTCGATTTTGTTTTCCATGCGAATTAACAGGTAGCAGCTTACCAGCATGGGAAAACCGTAATCCGCCGCAGCAGTCAGCAGTTTTTCCATTTCCATAGCTATCGTCCTTTCACTAGCTAAGGCTCCCTGTCTTAGGAGGGAGCCTTGCCGGGTACCGTTACAGCAGCACGGTGTATTCGCAGGTGTGCTTGCGCGCCTCTGCGATTTCGGTCAAATCGCCGTAGGAGCTGTCGAAGATGTTTTTGTCAATCAGCTGCTGCATTACAGCGGTAGCTTCCTCCAAGGTAACGTCCTCGCGCGGGTTGGCGACGGTAATAATTTTCTTTTTGTCTTGAGCGGTTTTAAAGACTAATTGCAGTTCCATAATTGTATTCCTCCTTGAGCTTTTAATTAAAAATTAGAGAGCCTCGGTCAAAACAGATTTTTCCGTAACGGCGATTTCGGCGACTTCTTTAGCCATAAGGCTGCCAAGTCCATTAGCAACCGCCAAAATATCTGCGTCAGACGCGCTTGCTTTGACCTTGTTGTAGGTGCGGGCTTTGAGTTTGTCACTGCCATCGGTATTTACACCATCCTTTACATAAATGTTCAGAGCACGTTTTACCATAGTTTTTTCAGTTGTCATTGTTTATATCTCCTTTCAAAATTGCTTATTCCCAAAACAGCGGCACCTGTAAGGCAGGCGCTTGGTGGGAATTGGGCGGTACGCTGCTGCGATCCGCCGACGCCAGTTTAGCGCGGTACTGCTGTGCAAGCTCCCGCAGGTACACGCCGCCTTGGCGAAAATTGCCTTGCTCGTCCAGCAGCCAAAATAAATCCCAGCGGGTATCCGGGTCACTGCTGCCGGGGCCGTAGCCGTCGCGGTAGGCAGCTTCGCCGTGAGTCATGACTGTTTCGCTGTTGATGAGCAGGCCTAAGCCTGCGCACAAAATAGCTATGACCCATGCCAGGGAACGCAGCTGCTTGGCAGTGGGCGGCATAGTGCCGAAATTAGGCTTATTGCCGCGCCAGTTGGCATCTAACGCGCAGCAGAGGGCGATACCCACCGCGCCGCTGTTGCGTTTATAGGTGTGGGGCTTGAGCTCATCAAGGGCAAAGCAGGTTTTGTAAACCTGTCCGTCAGCGTCAATATTCAGATGATAATCATCAAAAAATTGATGATAGCGGCCTGCCGTCCAGTGCAGGTACAGGTGATGAATGACGCTTGCGGTGTTTTGCGCCAGCATTAGCAGCTCTTGGGAGGTAATGCCGGGAGGATTATTTACTTGCATAGCTGATTTCCTTTCGACCGCGTGATCCTGCCCGGCGTTTAACCGGTGTGCGCCGGCAGGAGAGAGGGGGCGGTGGAACAGACGCTTTGTTTGTTTACCCTCTCACTTTAATAATGGCAAAAAAGGGCCGATTTCTTAACATAGCCGGCAAAAATATTTTTATAAAATTTTTTTGCTAAAAATGTTAAGTTTTACGGGTAAAATTGCCATTATTAGAGTAGATTCTTCTTTCTTTCTCTTTTTGCTTGTTTTTCTCTTGACTTTCTTCTTGCCCTCTCTAAAATCTTGGTATTTACTTTAGTAAATACTTCCTTGGTCAAGAGCTGTTTAAGCTTAGCTAAAGCACGCCGCTCCAGCGTATAAGCTGCCGTATAAGTAATGCGCTGCTCAGTGCAATATTCTGCCAGAGACATTTGGTGCAGATACAGGGCGTCGATAATATCCCTTTGCCTTTTGGTAAGATAGCGGAAAATATCGGCGAAAAATTTTTTTTTCAGCAGGTCGTCAACATTGGTGTTTCTGCTGACAGAAAGGCTTTCGGCTGTATCCAAATCTCCCAGCAGATAATCTGCCGTCACAGAAATATTTGTGCGTGGATACGCCCGGTGCAGCAGCTCAAAATGAAGTTGCTTTTGGATAAGTCCGGGCAGCAGGTGGTACTTATTGCCTTGGTAGCGCTGGAGAGCATCTAAAAATATTTCCCAAGCAATATTTTCGCTGTCCTCGCCTAATTTGGCGATAATGGGCCTTTTGTGGGATTCAGTGACGATTAAGGGCTTAAAGGCTGCGCAGAGCCTTGCGATAGCGTGGTCGTCCAAGCGCTGGGCTGCGTCCATAAGATTTTTTAATTCCATAGGGGTGAAAGAGGTGAATAGTTTGTTAGCTTGCATGTTTTTCCGTCCTTTCGTGCAGGGATGGCTGGCGCCACCGGTGCTTAAAAATGACGGGCCCGTCTTATTTGCCGACACTTACATCATGCCTCTTAAATTGGTAATTTGCTTGTAAGTAGAGGTAAGTTGCATTATAATATGGGTGAAAACGCTTATTAGTGCTTTTGTCACGTAAGAATAAGCTTGGCGGTTGAAGAAAGACTGGCGAATTTGTTATGAAATGTGTTGCAAACAAAGATTTTTGGCATAGCTTTGGTAAAGAGGTTGCTTTGTGGAGATTTGATAACAGAATGACGCAGAAGGAATTTGCCCAAAGGTGCATGCTTTCTACCTGGACGGTGAGTAATTTGGAACGGGGCAAGCATGAAATTTCGTTGGATACTTTTATGGAGATGGAAAGGGTTATCGGCATTTATGCCTTTTATATGCTGATGAAGTCGCGGTATGGCAGCGATATGTTCAGCCTGCAAAATATTGATACGGCAGCGATTGTGCAAAAGCTGCTGGCAAATTTTTTGATGCTCGTAAGAAACGGCGGTCCTAAGGACAGAATTGCTTTTTACGGGGAGCAGAGGCTGCGCGTGCACAAGCCTAAGGCTAAATAGGCGCAGCATAAAGAAAAAACCGCTGCGGAAAAGGCAGCGGTATGATGGGATATATTAAACTAAAGGCGATAAATTATCACGCTTGCTAAAAAATGCTATCTTCGCTTTGTGATAATATTATCGCCTTGATAGCGATATGTATAAAAAATAGGGGGCGATAAATTATCACACGTTCAACGCATTTTTTGACGCTCGCTGCGAGCGGAAGCATGACGAAATCTCGCAAAACTCGCTGCGCTCAAACATTGCTCGATTTCTATGCTTCCAAGCTCTTGCTTACTAAAAAATGCTATCTTCACTTTGTGATAATATTATCGCCTTGATTACGGTTGCTTATAAAAAATAGGGGCGATAAATTATCACACGTTCAACGCATTTTTTACGCTCGCTGCGAGCGGAAGCATAACGAAATCTCGCAAAACTCGCTAGCGCTCAAACATTGCTCGATTTCTATGCTTCCAAGCCCTCGCTTGCTAAAAATGCTATCTTCGCTTTGTGATAATATTATCGCCTTGATTACGATTGCTTATAAAAAATAGGGGCGATAAATTATCACGCGTTCAACGCATTTTTTTACGCTCGCTGCGAGCGGAAGCATAACGAAATCTCGCAAAACTCGCTAGCGCTCAAACATTGCTCGATTTCTATGCTTCCAAGCCCTTGCTTGCTAAAAAATGCTATCTTCACTTTGTGATAATATTATCGCCTTGATTACGGTTGCTTATAAAAAATAGGGGCGATAAATTATCACACGTTCAACGCATTTTTTGACGCTCGCTGCGAGCGGAAGCATAACGAAATCTCGCAAAACTCGCTAGCGCTCAAACAATGCTCGATTTCTATGCTTCCAAGCTCTTGCTTACTAAAAAATGCTATCTTCACTTTGTGATAATATTATCGCCTTAGTGTAGTTCGTACTAAAATCAAAAATGGAAAAATTTTATACAGCTTAACGCAGCTTAGTAGTATTAACAGCGGTTCTGCGGAACCGCTGTTTTTTTGTTTATAGCCCGTCCTCTGCTTATCACCGGGGTTTTTTGCGTTTCCCACCCCAAATAACGCCGCGGGGGTGGGGGTTTTAGGCAGTGCTTTTGTTATATTATAGTTAGGAAGTCTATAATTAAGGAGGTAATCGTTATGAAAAAATGGAAAAAGTTTTTAACAGCAGGATTAGTTGGTTTGAGCGTAATGTGTTCTGCTTTTTCAGTGTCGGCGCAGGCAGGCAAAGAAGCCGCACCGCCGGTAATTTTAGACGCCGATATGGTGGATTGGCTGGATGATGGCACAGCAATGCTGATGCTGGCTAAAGCTCCCCAAACCAATCTGATTGGCGTAACCGTTGTGTTTGGCAATACTTGGGTGGAACAGGGCACTGCCAGTGCTATTCGTCAGCTGGAAGGCATCGGCGCTGCCGACGTTCCGGTTTACATGGGCGTCAACAAGCCTACCCGTGCCAACCGTTTTGAATTGATTCCGGAAGAAACTAGACTGTTCGGCCGCGGCAAGGACAGCCATTTGGGCGCAGCAGGCGGACCGCAGCCCCCATCCTGGCAAGAGGTTTACCACGATGTTTACCGCGACGAGCCTAAATATGCTCCGGAAAAAATGAGCGCTCCTGATTTTATTATTGACGCTGTCCGTAAACGTCCGAACGAGATTACCATCGTTGCTATCGGCAGCGGCGCCAATCTGGCAGCAGCTGTGAAAAAAGCTCCCGACATTGCTCCGCTGGTAAAACGCGTTATTTATATGGGCGGTAACTTCTTCCAGCAAGGCAACGTAATGCCTTATGCAGAATTTAACGTTTGGATTGACCCTGAAGCAGAAAAAACTGCGTTCCGCGCCCCTTTTGGCGAGCAGGTTATCGTTCCGCTGGATGCTTGCGAAAAAATTCACATTACCATTCCGCGCTACCAAAAAATTAAAAAATTGATTACCAATCCAATTTTCTCCGAGCTGCTGAGATATCACTGGATGACTCCGATGTTTGAAAGCGACGTTCTTCCTGATGATAACTACGTTTGGGACGTATTGGCAGCAGCTATTGCCATTGACCCCACCGTTATCGAAAAAGAGGTTACTTATCCTGTGGACGTAATCGACCAATACGGCCCCGCTTACGGCACCACTATGGCTTACAAAGGCTCCGGACCGGAAGGCACTCAGGAAGCACGCATTATCCTGACGGTCAACGAAAAGAAAATTTGGGATATGATTTATAACCTGTGCAGCCAGCTGTAAGCTGATGCCTAGTTAGCTTATTGGCTTATAAAAAGGCTTTTGATAGGTTAGTAAAGAGAAGTGATATTATGAAAAAGAAGCTTGTACTTTTAACTGCGTTTGCTGCCCTGATGGCTTTGCAAATGCCTGCTGCCGAAGCCGTTAATTTAGGCCGCATCGGCAATATCGGGAACATTGGCAGAAGTCATAGAAGTTCTTCCACCACAACCGGAACTATTTTGGATAAAACTATAGAACAGGCGGTGTCAAAAATGACGGATAAAACTATTGTATTTGAAAGTCTGCCGCAAACTGCCGGCGATGTAGCAGTAAGCACGGATGCCCAAAGAGTAGCTGCTTTGACGGTTGCTGCTTTAGCACGTTATGAAACCAGTCCCAGCGATTGTTACGCTATGCTGAATGCTTTGTTAGGCCCTCGTCCTTTAAACGGCGCTGATCAGCAATTTATTCAAGACCGTTTCCGCGGTAAAGAATATCTGATGCGTTCTTATTTTAAAGGCGCTGCGCCGAACAATGATTATACTCCTGACAGACCTTACAAGGTAGAGGTAAAAACCAATAATTATACTTTCCAGGAAAAAGGCTACGCACGCTTTTTGATTGCCTGCGGCGGCGCCGACAGCCCACGCCCGATGACCTTGAGGAAAAAAGAGTCTACCGGCGAATGGTTCCTGTGGGATTACAAAGGACTTTTGAGCGGTATTAGAATTCCTAAATCCGCAGATCCTTGGGCATAAGCGTAAAAAACCAACCCAGAGAAGCGAGGAGAATAATAAAATGCTGAAAAAACTTACTTTATTATTAGCCGGCTGCGCCATGCTTTGCTTTGCTCCCTTGGCTCAAGCGCAGGAAGAGTTCAGTCAAGAGATATATGAGGGATGCAAAACCGACGGCTATTCCGTTAACGAAGACATTAAAATGGATTGCTGGGATATAGCCTTGCAGGATTATCTAGTGGATAAAATGGATTGGGAAGATATCAATTTTTACACTTTGGGGTTTGACTTAGGCGAGAGCAGACCCGGCATTAAGTCCAAGAAGGTAATTGTGTTTCAGCGTCACAGAGCATATGTAATAGATTTGCAAGAGTATCTCGTAAGTGATAATGGTGAAATTGCCATTAAAGAAAACGGTATTTACAAAGTAGTGCGTGCTGCCAGCCCGGAATTTGGGCCTGACTTCTATATGAGCGACAAAGGTTATATGATGGAGCGCTTGGCGGAAATTCCTGAAAGCGGCATACCTACTTCTGCTAAACGAGTGAAAGGCCCTCAATATAAATATCAGCTGATTCGTATAAACGGCGGTTTAGCTTCCTATATTAATGAGAATGTTCAAAAATTTGACCGCACATATAGATCCGGCTACGACGTTACCGTATTTGATGAAGACGGCGATGTTGTAACCTCTATGATTGTTGACGACGGTGTGCATAATATATACAGATGTGACGAGTTAGGCTGGCACCATATTTACAGCGACGAGCCTGTGGGCTGATAAGACTAGGGCTGCATAGAAAAATTTAATAAGCAACACAAAAAGCTTCGGCTGTGCGCAGAATTTGCGTCGGCCGAAGCTTTATTTAATACAACTTCTTTGAAGGCAAAGAAGTTGCCAAGAAACCTCGCGCTTTTGAAAAGCGCGGGAAACAGCGGCTTTTTTCCTCGCCGAAAAAAGCCTAGCAAAAAAGGCTTTACCATATCCCTATTTTAAAGTTCGTGGTTCAAGGTAAGCTACTTTCGACGATTTATGGCTTTTGTGGCTGCCGCAAAGTAAAATGTAATTATTGCGTGCAAATTGTACGCCTAAAGTAAATTTACCCTTTGCGGCAGACCGCCAAAGCTTTGCATTGCGAGCCGAAATAACCTGGAAACACTAGCCCAAAAAACTGCGCATTGGGCAAGCCTTGTCGCAAAGTGCGAACCATCAATGACCGTCGAAGATTCTTTGCCGCGCTTTGAAAAGCGCGTGCTTTTCTTGCAACTTCTTTTGGCAGCAAAAGAAGTTGAATAAAGATGCGCCGACGTTCGCATGAACGTCTACACCTCACCTTAAAAAAGGTTTCTGCTTGAAAAAAATTTTTGGGGCCGCCTCAAAAGCTGCCCCAAAAAAAGACTTAAAATTTATTTAATTGATGTAAAGGTAATACTGCTTTTAAGGAAGCTGTACATAGGTTATGCCAGCAGCATAGTTATCCAATTCGTAAGGCGGATACATTAAGTATACATGTCCGTCGGGACGGAGAATGAAATTGTCGCTGACCTTAAAGGTTTCGGAAGTTTTAAGAAACGGCGCTTTGCTTATTCCTTCAAAATAGTTGCAATAAACTATGTTTTTGCCGCTGAGAATACCCTGTTTAAGCTGCTCGGTTTCTACGGGAGCAGTAAAGTGCGTGTAGGGCAGACGATTGCCGGTAGCCTTGTCATAAACCATGCCTCTGATAGTGGGCAAGCCATGACCGCCGCCATCAACATAGCTTGTAAAAACAAAGCTGATGTAATCTTCTGTTTCAAGCGGCAGAGTGAAGAAAGTGCCAACCTCTAAATAATCAGGATTCTGCAGCAAACTGCGTGTTTCTTCAACAATAGCGGATATCTCGCCATTGATTTTATTTTGCACAGCGCTGTTTTCTAAGGTGAACACAGGATATGTAAAACTGAAGCGGCTGCCGCGTTCTTCTTTTTCGGTAAAGTCAGCAAAAGCACTGGCGCTTACTGCCAAGCAAAGACCTAAAGCGAGCAATGTTTTTTTCAGCATAGGAAGCTACCTCCTGTTTGTGGTGAATGGTACAAGCTATACTCGGCTTACATTTCCAGAATCCACAGTCTGTCCAGCTTGTTCTTGTCGTTGGCGTTGCCGGCAACAATCAGCACCTTGTTGTATTCAATGTGAGCCATGCTGATGTATTTGGTATCGGGACCGCCAATCTCGCTGAAGCTCAAAGAGCCGTTGAAACGGCCGGTCTTTTTGTCAAACTGATTTACCGTACCCTTAGCTTTGTCGCAGATCAAGAAGTATCTGTCGGTTACAACTGCATCGCCGGCTTGGGTAATATAGCCTTTATCCTGTACAGCGGCGGGGTCATTTTTGTAGTCGGAGCCGTAGAAGGCAGTCAGCTTGTTGTTCTTGTCGTAGTAAACGCCGCGGCCTACCATACGACCGCTGCTGGAGCCGTCGCCAAAAGCGTAGAAGCCGTCGCGGTCGCTCAAAATTGCTACGCCTGCGCCAATAGGATCTTTGCCGCCGCGGCGAGCGGTGTAAGCGGGACGTACAACTCCCAGAGATTTGGAGATAACGCCGGTGTTTTTAAGTTCAACCTTGTGTACTTCGCCCTGGTTCATGTAACGATAGCCGCTGCGGCCGTTGTCGATGGATTCAACGTGACCGGATTTATTGTCAACTAATATTTCTTTGTTGCCGGTGTGGGACAGGAAATACGGACGGGTCTTTTTGTTGAAGTAAACGCCGTAGTCGTTAGCGCAAATCTGCGCGTTCTCCCACAGATCACTTACTAAAGCCGGGTTGTCCATGGAAATGGTTTTTTTATTGGCGTCGATTACCAGTTTAGCCAAATATCTTTGGTCGGTCATAGCATACAGGTTTTTGCCGTAAATGCTGACGCGTTTGGGACGGTTGTTTCTGTTGGCAATAAAAAGCTGAGCGCTGTTTTCTACCTTGTACAGTTTAGCAGTATAGCTGCCAAATTTCAGCTCTGCATCAGCCTTTTTAGCGGTAGAGGTAGTTTTGGTAGTGGTGGTGCCGCCTTTGTCACCGCCTCCGCAGCCTGCAAAGAAGCTGCAGGCCAAGAGACCAATCATAATGCTGTAGCCAAGTTTTTTTAACATAGTTTACATCTCCTTTAAAAAATTTGTTATTCCGTTGCATAAAAGTCCTGTCCGCTTTTCAGCAATCCTCCTTACTACCCACGACAAAAGTATCCTTCTTAGCAGAATAAGGATTAACATTGGGCAAATCCTGATTGCGCGGATAGCTTTCGGCATCGCTGCTCCAAGCCATAAAAGAGGTAAGTGAGAAAACCACTGCTACCCACGCTGCAGCTAAAACTGCCGCCGGATACCAGCTGAAATCGAACCAATAGCTTATGGCCCAAAGCAGGAGCGCTAAGAGTCCCCATTCACAATTAAGCAGTAGATTAGCGAAAAAACAGATCAAAAAACCTCCGCTTGTATTACCCCTGGCCATAAATTTTTCCCTCCTTTAAATAGAACACATTAAAAATTATCAGTAGCCGCCGCCGCCGCCGCCGTGATCATCATCGCTGCTGCTTTCGGTTACAGAACCGGAGTCATCATCGTCAGAGCTGCTGGCGCGCTTCGTAACGGTTGTGTTGCTGTACATATAGATATCTTCCGTTGTCAGCAAATTAAAGCTTTCCTGATTAAGATAAGCGTCGGCTTCAACCTGTGCGCGCAGGTTGCTCATGGAGTCTATCAGCATACTGCGATAAACCTTGTAGCCCATTACACCGCAAACCAATGCGGCCAAAACTGCATACCAAGGAATTTCCATAGGCGGCTCCCAACCCTTACCGTTTTCCTGGTAATAAGCCAAAAGTTCGCCGGCTTTTTTTGCATAGGTTTCATAAGCGCCCATATAATCGCTGTTCTTTAAATAGGGAACAAAGGCCTTGCTCATGTATTCTACGCCTTCATTGCCTACAACAACCGCCTTCAGTTTTTTATCGGTAGCAACGTACCATTTACGCTGATCCACTACCTGCAGCAATACCATATTGCCTTTAGGGCCGTCGTTATAGCCTTTGTCAATAAGAGCGTTGGCAAAATCACCGGGCTTTTGGTCGCCTATGCTTGTGACGGTGACTACGCCCATACGCACGCCATATTGCTGCTCGTATTGATTTAAGGTTTGCTCAAGCTTGCTGCGCTGAGCAGGGGTAAGCAGCTTGGCGTCATCCATAACGCTGGGGATTGCTGCCAGAGCCGTAGCAGCGCTGAGCAGCATAGCTGCTACTAATGTAAAGATTAAAAATAACTTTTTCATTTAAGCAGCCTCCTTAAATAATATACAACAAGAAGTAGAAGAGCGGTAAGCCAATAATCGCGCCAACGATAAAGCCGAGAATAGAGTACATATTCAACTTCCTCTGATCAATGGGCAGGCTGCCGACAACCTTGCCGGTTTGGCCGTTCATCATAAAGGTGTAAGGCTTATCGTTATAACGGGTGGTCAAAATCCATACAGGCACCATAGCGTAATGAACTGCGCTTTCTTTTTTCAATACGGAGCTTTCATCTGTGGTTACGGTTTCATAGCCTTCTACGGTTTTTTGCAAACACATTTGGGCGCTGGTATTAACGCGCTCGTCTGCGCGTCCCACGGATGCTTCGGCGTCTACGTCGTACTTATCTGCCAGATAGCTGGTAAGATAAGCGGTGCTGAAGGGAACCATATCCTTATAATCAAAGGGCTCGATACTTTCCATAAAGGTATCGTCCATTTTTTCGGAACCGTCCACAGGGATGTTCTCGAATTTCATGGTGCCGGAGCGCTCGCAGTTATAGTAGTCCGTAGTAGTAATAATTTCGTCGTCGGTGGTTGTTGAGGTGCTGCGGGTGGCCGTGCATTGGCAGGAAGCCTCAATATCCGCATCAAACAGCCAGAAAGGAACGTACATGCCTTGAATATCTTCCACGCGGTTATTGGCGGTAAAAGCATTAGGCAGCAGTTTTTTGCCTTCATAAAACTTTTTCAGAGCAGCAACTGCATCTTCTTTAGATTTTTTAAAGGGAATAATATAGTCCGGTTTCAGCATACCTGTGAAACGGCTGGGGAGCATGGTCGGGTTGCCGCAGTAGCAGCATTCAGTAGCCATGGTATTGCCGTCGCAGACGATTTCTGCGCCGCAGCTGGAGCAGGTAAAGGCCTTCATCATTTCGGCTTCTTCTTTTTCCCACTCGCTGCCTGCTTCCGGTGTATTCCATTTTGCCTCTTTGGCAGCCTGCGCCTGAGCGGCGGCTGCTTCTTTTTTGGCAAACATTTCTTCAATGGTTTTAATTTCCAGTTCGGTACCGCAGTACTCGCAGGTTACCTTGTCCGCACCGGGCAGGAAGGTCAGCGGAGCGCCGCAGCATAAGCATTTATAGCTAACACTGGTATCAGCAGTCATAGGATTCACCTCTCTGTTTTGCTTTTCATCTATGGGGAAGTGGCAGAAAGCAGACGCGGAAGTGTTGTACGCCTGCTTTCTGCCGGGTACTATGGGAACCTAAATAAGTCTAGTAGTTCCAACGAAGTAACTGGTTTGTTATCAATATCCTATTATTGAATGTCGTTATCGTCGAACAAATCGCCGCATTCAGGGCAGAACTTAGGCGGATTTTTCGGATCGGGCGGAACCCAACCGCATTTATCGCATTTGTAGAGCGGTGCGTCTGCCGGTTTTTTAGCGCCGCAGTTAGCGCAGAATTTACCTTGGTTTACAGCGCCGCAGGAGCAGGTCCAGCCTTGAGGCTCTGCTGCCGGTTGAGGTTTGCCGCACTCAGCGCAGAACTTGCCGGTGTTGCCGCTGTGACCGCAGCTGCAGGTCCAGCCTGCTTTTGGTTCTTCTTTAGGTTTGCCGCAGCCGGCGCAGAATTTGCCGGTGTTGCCGGTTTGACCACAGCTGCATGCCCAGCCTACTGCTGCTGCAGCTTGAGGCTGCGGAGCCTGCGGTTGAGGAGGCTGCTGCTGATAGCCGCCCTGCGGAGGATAGCCCTGAGGACCGCCGGGGTAGCCGCCCTGCGGAGGATAGCCTTGAGGACCGCCGGGATAACCGCCCTGCGGAGGATAACCCTGCGGCATTTGCTGGTTAATAGCATTCATCATGTTGCCGCCCTGCATACCGGCCATACCCATACCCATGAAGCCCATCATAGCTCCGCCTTCGTTGCCGGCAGCGGTCTGCATAGCAGCGCCGGTAGCGCCGGTCATAAATGCTGCACGAGCATTGGGGTTGGACAAAGCCTGCAAATCGCGAATGTATTTTTCGTCCTCTTCACTGGCTTTAACGCTGCTTACACCAAAGGAAACAACTTCAACGCCGCGCAGATCGCGCCATTTTTTACTCAAAACATTATTCAGCTCTTCACCGATTTCTGCGGCATGGCCGGGCAGAGCACTGTAACGCACGCCCTTTTCACTCATAACGCCAAAGGCTGTATTTAAACCGGTCAAAAGCTCGGTTTTCAGTTGGCTGTCGATTTCGCTGCGCTTATATTCGCTTTCAACGTTGCTGCATACGTTGGTGTAGAACAAAATCGGATTGGTAATTCTGTAGCTGTATTCGCCGAAGCAGCGAATGGCAATATCCATATCCAAACCGATGCGCTGGTCTACCACACGGAAAGGAATGGGACTGGAAGTGCCGTATTTATTGCCGATAATTTCTTTGGTATTGAAGTAGTACACCCGCTGATCCTTACCGGGGTCGCCGCCGTAAGTGAAACGTTTACCGATTTGCGAGAAAACGTTCTTAACGCTCTGCATATTCAGTCCGTCGGCAAATAAGGACGGCTCGGTAGAGGTGTCGTAAACAAATTCGCCCGGTTCGGAACAAATTTCTACAACCTTACCGTTTTCAACAATAATCATGCACTGACCTTCATTGACAGCAATGGTAGAACCGTTGCTGATAATGTTGTCTTCTGCACTGGTGTTAGAGCTGCGTCCCTGACTGGAAGTACGTTTTCTTCCTTTAGTAACTAATACGTCCGGGTTCATGCTTTCGCAGTAGATAAACTCTTTCCATTGGTCGCCTAAAACGCCGCCAACTGCTCCCATACCTGCTTTAATTAATCCCATAGTATAACCTCCTATTTATAAAATTGAAAAATTATGATAAAACCTGTAAAATGATACAGGTTGACATACAGTGCCTTTTAATGTTTACTTATAATAGCATTTTCTTTTGATAAATCAGCAATTCCCTGCTGAACCGCTGCCACTGCCAGGCCTACAATGCTTCTTTGACCGGTTTTGTGCAGCATATTACTGATGTGAAAGCTGATTGTGCGTTTGCTTATATTGAGGCTTTCGGCAATCTCCTGGTAGGTTAAATCCTGACAAACCAATTTGAGAATTTGCAGCTCCCGCTGAGTTAATATTTTTCCCAGCTCAGCGGTTGTTGTTTTTTGTATATCATCCAAGTCTATTACCCCCTTACGATAGACTTTTCTTTATTTCGGGAATTAGTGTATTGTTTTTGTCTAAAGTTGTATAATATAGATAAGAACATTAAGTTATCCGGTTTTCTTGACTCTATCCCTAAGTATAGTTTAGGCTAAAACGTCTTTTTAGTCCCCACCCGTAACGGTTAATTTGGGGTGGGATTAAAGAATATTCTTCTCCGGCAGCTAATTTCCGAGTTTGAGTGTAGTTTTAGCGGAGGCGAGTTCTGTGAAAAAAATTATCCTGTGTTTATTGTTATGTGTCAGCCTGCTGGCTGTGGGCTGCGGCGCTGATAAGGGAAAGCTAGATCCCAACAATCCGGTTACGCTTACCATGTGGCATGTTTACGGCAGCCAGACCAAATCGCCTTTAAACGATATGATTGCCAAATTTAATGCGGGCGAAGGCAAGAAAAAGGGCGTTATTGTCCAGGTTGTTTCCGTCAGCAATTCCACTGCCATAGATAAAATGCTTTTGTCCTCCGCTGCCGCAGAACCGGGGTCCGTAACCCTGCCGGATTTGTTTACGGCTTATCCCCGGATTATGAACAAGCTGGACAGCAATTTGCTGCTGCCCTGGGAAGATTATTTAAGCAAAGAGGATTTAGCGGTTTACCGGGAGGACTTTTTAAAGGAAGGCTATTACAAGCAGCATCTGTATATGCTGCCCATCGCCAAGTCCACCGAGCTGCTGTTTGTCAATAAAACCTTTATGGACAGCTTTTTGGCTGACCGGCATATTTCGCTGCAGCAGCTTACCGATTACGATACGCTGTTTGCTCTGTGCCCTAAATATTATGCGTGGAGCGGCGGCAAGCAGATGTTTCAGATCAATGATTTCTACCATTATTTTCTGACGGGTATGGCATCTTTAGGCGACAGCTTTATTAAAGACGGCAAACCCAATTTGAGCGGCGATAAATTTTGGCGTATTTATCAGCCTATGGCGCAGGCTGCCATTGCCGGCGGCTTATGCGTGGAAAAGGGCTATGCCTCTGACCGTTGGAAAACAGGCGAGGTTATCTGCAATGTAGGCTCCACTGCGGGCATTTTGTATCTGCGTGATTATGTTACTTATCCCGATAACAGTAAAAAGCAGATTGTCACGGCCTTTTTACCGGCGCCCCGCTTTAAGGAGAGCTCTGATAAGCATATCCTTTTGCAGCGCGGTACGGGGCTTTTTGCCGTGCGCAGCAAGCAGGAAAGCAAAAATCAGGCGGCTGCCGTGTTTGCCAAATGGATTGCCGAAAAGGATAATAATTTAGAATTTGTCACCCGCGCCGGATATCTGCCCGTTAATAAGGCTGCCATGCAGCAGCTGATGCGGTATCCGGAGCTGGTAAGCAATAAAAAATACCGCCAGCTTTACACTGTTTTGCAGCAGACGGAAAGCAGCGGCACTTACTTAGCTTTGCCCTTATATGCTAATGCCGCTTCCGCGCAGGCTAAGCTGGAAAGCAGCATCAAGCAGATTCTTGCCGATGCCCATAAGCAGTATATGCGCGGCTTAAATAGCGGCGCGGAGCCGCAGCCTTTGCTTGAGCGGCTTACCGAAGAAAGCTTACAGCATTTACAGGAGGCAATGAAGTAAAGGCAGAGTGCGTTGTTTAATTTGTAGGAGGAGAAATGCTGACTCGCTGGCAGGCCTATAAGACCTTTTGTAAAAGAATATGGATTTACCGCCGCAGTCTGCGCAGCCGCGTTGTTTTATACCTGATTTCTTTGTTTGGTATTATGACCTCGGCTATTTTGGTGCTGCTGATTATCAGCGGTTTATTAAATCCTCTGAACCATGATTTAGAAACCTTTATGAATCATGAGCTGAATAACAAGCAGCAGGAGCTGAACCGTAATTTTGATAATTTAGCGGCTCACGGTATCATAATGTCCCAGCAGCTTAGCGAAGCTGTTATTTGGACTATGCAGCAGCAGGGATGCAGCTTACAGGAGCTTAACGGCAGGCCGGAGCTGCTGCAGAAAATTCAGCTGAATACTTATGATATTGTTACCGACGCTATGGGCAAGGCTTCCTGCAGCGGCGCTTTTTATCTGCTAAACGCCAGTGTTGCTCATGGTGATGCTGCTGCGGCAACCTGCAACGGCCTGTATCTGAAATATGCCAATCTTTATTCGGAAAATACGCTTAATAATGAAATATGTATGTTTCGCGGCGATTACAGCGTTGCCCGCGCGAATAATATAAATTTGTACAGCACCTGGCAGCTGGAATTTAAGCCGGATACCGTTCCGGAAATCAGCGAAATGTTAAGCCAAAAGTCGCCGAAGCCTACGAAAAGCTTTTTGATGACTAAGGTAGCGCCGCTGGCGGACAGCTGGGAAAAGGTACGCTTATATTTGTTTCCGCTGCTGGATGAGAACGGCAAAACTATGGGCGTATGCGGCTACGAGATGAGCAATTTGTTTTTTCAGCTGCGCTCCAATAACGCTGTTTATAGAGATGTCCCTCTGATTACGGCCTTTTTAGATAAGGACGAACAAGGCACCTATATGGGACAGCTAACCGACGAAGCTGTTTTAGGCGGCTGGCGTTTAACTTTGGAAGACAGCGGCAAATATACCAAATTTACCGGCGGCAATACAGCCTATATAGGTAAAACTCTGCCTGTCGAAGTAGGCCAGTCTAAGCATTTGCTGGCTATTATGCTGCCGGAACAGGCCTACAGCCAAATGCTGGCGGCGTCCCGCAGTAAAGCTATCGCTATTTTTGGCATGGTTATGCTGCTGTTTATAGGCGCAGGTTATTTTCTGGACAGAAGGTACGTACAGCCAATTATCGGGGATTTGCAGCAGCTGCTTATCGACCCTTACCAAAAGCCCAGCTCTGACGTGCAGGAGCTGAACGAAATTTACAGCGCCTGGCAGTTCACCGATAACCGGCAAAAGCAAAAGCTGATGGAGCTGGAGCTGGAAAAGGATTTAGCGCAGCAGGAATACGAACAGACGCTTACGCAGCTGCAAAATATTTCCTTAAAGCAGCAGGAGCTGCAAAGCCAGTATGATAAGCTGCAAGCTACGCTGCAGGAACAAAGCCGGCGGCTGGCTACTCAGCTGGAGCTGCTGAAGCAGGAAAAGGCGGAGGTGCAGCGGCAATACGAGTCTGCACAGATACAGCTGCAAAAGGCTGCTCCTGCTAAAAAAGAGATAATTATTGATCCGGATTGCTATAAAATGTTTGCCGCTAATCTTGCAACGCTGACCGGTAAGGAAAAAGAAATTTTGCAGCTTTATGTGGCAGGCAATACGCCTAAAGAGATATTAGTCAGCTTAAATATCAGAGAGAATACCTTAAAATACCATAACCGCAATATTTACGGCAAATTGGGCGTAAAAAGCTACAAGGAGCTGGCAGAATACTTCCGTTATTGGCAGGAAAGCCAAAGTAAATAAAATGCTATAAAAAACGTCGAAAATTCGTAAAAGCCGGTTGATATCTACATCATTTTGAAATAAAATGATGCAGATATTCTGCTGATGAGGGAGATAAGTTTTGTTCTGTTTTTCAGATGTGCAATTTCATTTTATAATAAATCAACTGTTATAAAACAAAAAACTCCTAAAACAGACGCTTGCCATACGCAAGGTCTGCTTTAGGAGTTTTTTTGCCGTTATGAAGTTATTGCCAAATGAAATTATTATCCTATGAAAATGTTACCTAAAGGAAATTTGTTATTGTAAAGCCTGCTGCACAAGGCGCAGGCTCTTTTGAGCCAGTTCATTGCAGGTCTGCTCCGGATCTGCGCCGGACTGAACCAGCTGACGGTATTCCTGCTGCGCGTCGGCTAAAATCCGGCGGGTAACATTTTCTGTTTTGAATTGAATTTTGCTGACGTTTTTACTGCGGGGCAGATATAAATAAGTGTACTCGTCGGCAGCCAGCTTCTGGCTTTCGTAAAGCTGGCGGTGCTTGGGCGAGGTTATGTTTTGGGGATTGGCCAAAAGCTCTTTTAACGCCTGCTCGTTGACTGGCAGATAACCGATATTAGTGGCAAATTGCAGGTTATGCGTTTTTTGCCCTATCCATTTGGCAAAAACGGCTGCCGCTAAATTTTCCTTTTCATTCTCGCTTTTGCGGGCAAAAAGACCTACGCCGCGGTGAGGGAACATGGGCTTACCGCCGGCAGCCAAAAATCCCGGGTAGGGCAGGCAGATGTTAGTCACGTTTTCTTTTTTATTGTTGCCGTAAATGACGTAATCGCGGTTATACAATACGCCTGCGGAGGAGCCTACGTTGCTGATAATCGCTGCCGTCACCCATCTGTCGGAAGCATAGCCTTTTTCTACGCATAAGCCGCCGGCAATGGCAGCTTTAGCCATGGGTAAAAAAATCCGCGCAAAAACCTGGTCCTGGGTATTGGCGGCATCGTTTTGGACAAAAGCTTTGCCAAAGGACGCCATGTTGATATGGAAATAATGGTAATATTCGTTAATCTGGAACATATCCCGTCCGCCGCTCCAAGCGTGATAACGGCGGCACAGCTCAAAAATTTGGTCAAAATCGCGCATCTGCTCCAGCGTTGCGCCGGTGGCGGCTGCGAAACGGTCAAACAGTGTTTTGTTGACAAAGAGCACGTCCGTGGATTTAGCCAGGGGCAGAACAAATAAAGCCTTGCCTTCGTAGCCCTCCCGCAAAAAGTCCTGATTATAGGCTGCCAATTCTTCCTGCGTAAAATATTTGGACCAGTCTAAAAACAGTTTGTTGTCGATACTGTTCAGCAGACGCGGATAGGCAGTGAATAAATTAGGCATGGGGGCAAAGCCAGGCTCCTTGTTGGCGGACGCAATCAGCGCCTTATCAATGGCAGTGGAGTTGGTAAGGGAAGTTATTTTTACTGCTACTCCCTGCTTTTTGCCTTCGGTAGCGTTAAATTCGGCAATAGCGTCATTAAGCGGCGATTTGGTCTGATTGCCGTACACATGCCAAATAGTAATGGTCGTCGGCTGTTCGGCGCTCAGCTTGTTGTTGTCGGCACAGCCGCTGAACAGTGACGCCGCAGCAGCCAGCAGGATAAGCATCAATAGCAGTTTTTTCATCAGTAGAACCTCCCCCGGCAGTAAAGCAGTCTGCAATGCAGATATACTATAAAAATTATACCATATTTTCCGTTTGCAACAAAGAAAATGCCGCGGAAAACGTAGCTTTTAACCGCACAAAAAATTTCCCGCCCCAAAACAACTGCCGCGGGTGGGTATTTTTCTGCCGGATGGGTTTATAATTAAGCTGGTAAAGTAAATTCTGCAATAAAATAAGGAGGTAACATTATGAAAAAAAGTTTATGTAAATTATTTATGCTGGCTCTGGCAGCAGTAGTATTAACCTGCAATTTTGCAGCTATTGGTTATGCAGGCACGCTTAAGGTGGGTTCGGCAGCTTATCCTTACGGAAAAATACTGGATAAGGCTAGACCGATTTTAGCGCAGCAGGGAGTGCAGGTACAGTTTATTGGTTATGCTGACGGCGATGGTGCGCAGAGCTGCATAGATTTAATGGAAGGCAAAATTGACGCGTCTTTTATGCAAACGGAAAGTGAATTTAGGGAATTTGCCAACGAACACCAGCTGCCGCTGACAGTGGGCACCAAAGTGTTTGTAGAGCCTATGGGCATTTATTCCAAAGAGTTTCAAACCATTGATGCAGCTTGGGACGGAGCTTTAATTATGATCCCGCAGGATGGTTATCTGGGACGCGCTTTGTGGCTGATGCAGGACGCCGGTATCTTAACCTTGAAGAGCGGCACTTACACTTACTTTGATACGGACAGCATTGCTCAAATGCATAGACAGTTCCGCATTTTTGAAAATGATTATTCGGATGTTAAGTCCGTTTACGAAAATTGCAATTTGAGTGTTTTAACCGCTCAGCAGGCTCAAAGTATTGGACTTAATCCTTTCACAGATTCTTTGTATTGTGAAGGCGGCGCCAGCGCTTTCTGCGGCTGCGTAACCGTGCGCCAAGGTGAAGAAAATAATGAAGATCTCCAAAAACTGTTCAATGTTCTGAATTCTGAAGAAATAGGCCAATATATTTATGAAAACTTCGGCGGAGCAGTAGTGCCCGTGTTTTAACTTAAAAAACGCGTTTGACCGACAGCTGAAATATGCGTAATTTGTTATTAGTAAATGAGGAGGCAGATGTAATGAAAAAACACTGGAAAAACTATTTGTTGCCTTTTTTAACCATCGGTCTGACAGTAGCTGCTCCGCTTGCAGGCTGTTACAGCAGTAAACCTGCCGCCTTAATTGATTACAGCGCGCAGCCACAAAATTTTGTGCTGCAGCTGGAGCTGGATAAAAGCTACATTATCAAACGCAACGGCGAAGAATTTTCCTTACAGGTCAAAACCCATACTTTTAGTGACAGTAAAGTTAATATTATCTGGAAAAAGCTGGATGAAGAAAAATCGGTGCTGCGAGTTAAAAAGCAGGTGCCCTATTTAATCTATGCTGACGGCAAGGATTTTCTCTATATGTATGAAAAAGGTAACGGCGCGCTGGCGTACTTTGATTTGAATAACCCAAAATGGATTACTCATCGTGATAATGCGTACTTAGAATTTCTCGAAGAGCCAAAGGATCCTACAAAATTACTGGTCACTAAATATATCAACAATATCGGTCACTGCTACGCCGAGGAATATTATCACGTTGGTCAGGACGGCAAGCTTTATCCCAATAATCCGGAGCCGGAGTTTCATTATGCGGCGCAAAAATTTGTGCAAAAGCCGGTAACGCTTTTGCAGAATATCACAACGGAGGTTTTTCCGAATGCCGACGCCCATATGTCCATGACGGAAACACTGCCTAAGGGTTTGCAGCTGAAGCGCTTTCGCACTCGTCACAGCGATCCCGGCGCGGTGGATTTACTGCTGCCGGACGGACGCGTAGCGCGATTTTATGAACGCTATTTGTTCAGCGAGCCTAAGGCATATTTAGAAATAAACGGTTTAAGCGGTCACGCACTCTTTAACGGCGTATTATAACGGAGATGAATTTTATGATGAAAAAATTATTGGGCACAGCAATCTTAGCGCTGCTTTTGCAGCTTTGTCCAGCTTTTTCCAGCGGCGACAATACGGTTTACGCCCAGCCCAAGACTACATTTACGTTAACAGAGCTGCGGCAGGAAATGTCCGTAATTTCCCACGCACCCGTTGCGGTAGCGTATCTTGGTTATCGTGCACCCAACGATCTAACGCCCTTAAAGGACTGGTTACAAAAAAACTGCTCCTTTTTGCTGCAATGCTATCCTTTTATTAAAGATATTTCGAACGACAATGTTTTCGGCAAAGGCGGCGATCTTTACTGCATCGTTCCCCGTGACAAGACAACCTCGATGAGCATCAATAAATTAAAATGGCAGCGCGACCAAGAGGAAAATTTGAGTGCAGAATATGAAGAAATTTTGTATCGCAACGAATATGCAGAACCACTGTTGCTGTTTATTAATTTCAGTATTTACGGTAAGGCCGATACGGAAGTAATTGCCGTTGCCAATAACGGCAGAAATCTACGTTGGCTTCCGGAGCGCATGTATTCCGATAATTATATTTATCGTCCGGAAAACGAGGCCGGGGAACAAATGCTGTATGATTTGAATCATGCGGCTATTACCAGAGATCAAGCTGACGGTCCGACCAAGCCTTACCAATAAGTAAACGCTGAAAAATATGTTATAATTAGTTTTAGAAGGAGTAAAAACGATGAAAAAATTATGGAAACAAGCTCTGATGGGCTTGGCTGTTGTAGGTATGACCACAGCTATGCCTTATGTTGGCTGGGCGGCTGACAAGGATATTGTAATTTTGCATACGAATGATATTCACTGCGGCGTCAACGATAATTTGGGCTTTGCCACGGTAGCGCAGATTAAGAAAGATATGCTGCAAAAAACTCCCTATGTGGCGTTAGTAGATGCAGGCGACGCTATTCAGGGCGCGCCCATCGGCAAGCTATCTCAAGGCGAAGCTGTTGTGAATATTATGAACGCTGTAAAATACGATTTTGCCATTCCCGGCAACCATGAATTTGATTATGGCATGAACCGCTTTTTGGAGCTGGCCAAGAAGCAAAAATGCGGTTATTACAGCGCCAATATTATGAATCTGCAAACCAATAAGCAGCTGCTGCCCGCTTACAAAATTATGCAGTTTGACGATACTAAGGTTGCTTTCATAGGCGTTACTACGCCGGGAACTTTGGTTTCTTCTACGCCTACCTTTTTCCAAGACGGCAAAGGCAATTATATTTACGGCTTCAGCGAGGACGCCAGCGGCGAAAAGCTGTACCGCCAGCTGCAGAAAAATATTAACAGCGCCCGCGAAAACGGCGCCGATTATGTATTCCTCGTAGGCCATTTAGGCATCAACGGCTCTATTGAACAATGGAACAGCATTAACGTAGCAGCCAATACTCACGGCGTGGACGCAGTTATTGACGGACATTCCCACGAAAAAATTCAGGGTAAATATGTTAAAAACTATTTGGGCAGGGATGTGCTGATTGCGCAGACCGGCACCAAGCTCAAAACCGTCGGCCAGGTGGTTATCGGTACGGACGGTAAATTGACCAGCACTTTGCTGCAAAATGACATCGGCGACGATGCTAAGGTGCAAAAGGTTATTTCCCGGGAAATAGCCAAATACGAACCGCTGCTCAAGCAGCCCGTAGGCGAAGCCTTGGTACAGCTGCGCAGCAACGATCCCAAGACCGGCGAACGCTTAGTGCGCAACGCTGAATGCAGCCTGGCAGATTTTGTTACCGACGCTTATAAAGCGGTATTGGACTGCGACGTGGTTTTGACCAACGGCGGCAGTATCCGCAACGAAATCAAAACCGGCGTAGTTACCTATAATGATTTGCTGGAGGCTTTCCCCTTCGGCAATATGTGCGCGGTAATCGAAGCCAGCGGCCAGCAGATTCTGGACGCGCTGGAAACAGGAGCCAGCCATTATCCCGATGAGTTTGGCGGCTTCTTCCAGGTATCGGGCATGCAGTATACCATTGACAGCAGCATTCCTTCCCACGTTGTGCTGGATGATAAGGGTAATTTTGCTAAAGTAGACGGCGCTTACAGAGTTACTAACGTGCTGGTGGGCGGCGAGCCTTTAGATGTTAACAAAATTTACCGTGTCGGCGGTACTACCTATATGCTGAAGGAAGGCGGCGACGGTATGGTAATGTTTAAAGGCTGCAAATTATTAAAAGACGGCGAACTCTCTGATGTGGACGCCATTTTGGAATATCTGCAAAACCATATCGACGCTAAAATCGGCGAGCAATACGCCAATCCTTACGGCGAAGGACGCATTATTATAAAATAAACTTCTGCAAAATGGTTTTGCCGTCGGGGGAAAAGGCTGGCAAGCCACTGTATTTTACAAAGGCCAAGATGATGAGGTTAAAACAAACAAGGGAGAAGCGTTTGCTTCTCCCTTGTTTTACTCCTCCGTAATCATTACGCCGGTGCCGATGCCACCGTTATCACTGCAGATAATATCCTTGAGCTGCTGTATATCCTCATTGCGTAAACGAATGCAGCCTTCGGAAACCATGGTGCCGATGGACGCCGGATTATGGGTGCCGTGAATACCGATGCCGATCCAGCCCGTATCCAGCGATAAGAACCACGGGCCGTAAGCTCCCTCGATAACGCCTTTGCCGTCGCCGAAATCATGGGTCCAGTAATGAGCGGGGCACACTTCCTCCACGCGGAAAGGTACTTGAGCAGAGGGCACGCCGATTCCTGCTCCCTCGTAACGAGCAGGAATAGCGGCCGCGCTGCCCCAGGAGGTAGGCGTTTTATTGTCGCCCGTCATCTGCTTATCGCCGGGATTTTTGCCTACGGCAATAGGAAAGCTGTACACAGCGTCCTCTACGCCCTGCTGATAAACGTCTAGCCGATAGCTTAATTTGTGGACATGAATGAGATATTTGGCGCTGCCGAAAAGGTGAGCCGCTGGAGCCGCTGCTGCCGACTGCATAAAAAGTGCGCAGCATAAGAAAATAGTCAGCTGCATAAAAAGAAATTTTGCTGTTCGTTTCATAGTATATCCTCCTTGAATTTTGTTTTAGCAAGATTTTAGACAGCAAGCCTGTAAGCTTTTGCCGCAATAGTTAAACTGTTCTAGGATAATTATAAGCAAAAACAATGCAAAAAACACTACCCGAAACTGCAAATTGGGGTGAGAAACGTGCCAAAAGCAGCAAGAAATTCTTTAGCTGCCAAATTATTTTATTTTCTCACCCGAAACTATTTTTGGGTGTGGGGTAAAATAGCGGCGCTTTTGCTATAATTCACAGTGGAAAGCGATATTGTTGCCACAAGGGAGGTATAGCTAATGAAAATATTTAACGGACTTAAACAAAAAAATTGCCGCAAAAATTGGCAGCGCCTGTTAGCGGCAGGCTGTTTGGCTGTAACCTTTGCCGCCGCTCCTGCCCCGGCGGATGCAGCTACCTACGCTCGCTACGCTAAGGACGGCACCGAAATTGGCTTTATGAATGTTGTGGAAACACCCTTCGGTATGTTGGCCAGCGTAACTGCCTACGATTACACCGGTCCTGATATGGATCATGCCACGGTCAAGCGTTTTATCGGCACGGGTTATTTGGACTTTAAATACGTGCATTTAACTCACTGCCAGGTAATTAAAGGCGGAGCAAGCACACCTCTTTATTACTCCGTTTATTATACCAAAGAAGCAAAGGGCAAGGATTTGCTCTTGCATCAAAAGGGTATGGAGTCCGTGCCCAGTGATCCTGAAATGGCAGGCACTTATAAATATTTAAACGACGATAATATTATCGATCCGGGAATGGGACGCCTTTTGCTAGATGATTTGCCCGGAGAAATGCTGACCGTTGATTTGAGCTTAAGCAGATATAACTGTGCTTATGTTGGGTATGTGGATAATCCGCAAAGCCTTTCTGCGGAAATTGACACTAAAACAGGCTGCTATAAATATGAAGTTTACGAAATGACAGCTAAAAGCGGTACGCTGGCAGTTACCTATTTGGTAACGGAGGATTTAAAAGAAGCCTATAGAATCATGCCTAACGGTGAGGTTTTGCAAATCTATAACGAGGGCGGTTTAGGCTAAAGTTTTTGCTTACAAGGAGAAGAATTATGAAAAAATATTTGTTAAGCGCGCTGGCAGCTCTGCTGCTTTTCGCTCAGGTGGGTAACGTGGAAGCAGGCTATAAATTTGACAGAAGCTTTGAGTATGGTCCGGCTGCCGTTGATGCGGCGGTAGGCGAGAACGGTACTTTTCTGCTGTCCCGAGGAAATTTCAGCGTCAAAATGGATATGGCAAAAGAGTGTGCCGAAAAATATGTTAAGCCGTGTTTTCAAAATAAGGGTATTTGGCTGGAAAATATAGAGGCTGAGGCCATTGCCTACGCGCTGGTGCAGCAATATAACTGGGTGCGCCAGGATGACGAAGTAACCATTTACGTGCGGGCTGACGGCGCTTTGGAAAATGATGATATGCTGCCCCTTGTTTACCAAAACAAAAAATATTTACAGGCTTACAAGGATAACTTGGCAAAGCTATCCGAAATTTCCGCGTCTAAGCTGCCTGCCGCAAAAAGCTATGCGGAGTATAAGGACAATAGCTCTGCCGAATATTTAAGGCAGGCTAACAAAGAAATTGCCGAGCTTTACGAAATCTTTTACCTGATGAGCCAATATTGGCTGCCCGGCGCAGCCTTGGTATTAACAGGCGACTATGTAAATTTCCGCACGGCTCCTTCTTTGGACAGCGAAGTAATAGATTTCTTGCGGCTCAATGAGCTTGTCACGCCTAGCGGCAGCCAATGCACCGTTGACGGACGCTCCTGGTTCCCCGCCATCAACGCCAAGGGACAAATGGGCTATGTAAGCGCCGATTTTGTTCGCGTTGTCTTGTGATTACTAGCTACATAGAACTTTTAAAAATACTCAAAGGAGAATTGTTATGCTGAAATTAAAATACAAAGGCTTATGTTTGGCGGCCTGTCTGCTGGCGGCTTCTTGGACGGCAGAAGCAGGCCAGTCCTACCAGCGCCTGAACGGTGAGGACTTTCCTAATGCTACGTTGTCCGTGGTCAATGATGGCGGCAGACAATTTGCTGTTATAGAAGCCTATGATTACGAGCTGGGCGTAGCAGATTTTATGGACAGCGCTGATAATATTCTCGCTTACGGCGTAGTAGATGATAATCGCATTCGGTTATATTCCTACGAAATCCAGCGGCAGAGTAAGAACGGCAGCTTTGCTTACACTCAAAGGGTGGACGCTTTTGGCGGTAATCCCGCTATGTACGGTGAGGAATATATTTATTACATGAGCTTTAGAGACGGCAACGTCAGCCTTAGCTCCGCCAAACCCACCAAGCCGGAGGCAGGCGGCTACTACGAATTTAATTACGATTTTTCTGACGATGATTTTATTAGTCTGCGCCCCGGTCTGCAAAGCTTTATTGCAGGCTACAATAGCGCTCACTGAAAGCTTTGCTGAAAAATTGCGCTTAACTGTATTAAAAATTAAAGGCAATTTGGCAGAATTTAATTGCATATCAAAATAAAAAAGCTTCGGCTACACGGTTAGTGTGCCGAAGCTTTTTGCGTTGCGAAAATTGTTTTGGCAAGTCTGTTAGAATATAGTATTTCTCTTTTGCAAATTTATTGTTTGAATGATTTTTGCTCCAATGCTAAGCCAATCAATCTATCGGCTTGGTCGGCCATAAACAGAGGAATATTAAGTATATCGTCATCCAGCTTCAAATTATCCAAGGAGAAGCGCACGCGGAGCTTAACCTTATCCGATTTATGTAAAAACGCGTGATTTTTACAGCTGGTACAGCCACACTATCAGCGGCATAGTAATGGTGCAGAGGGTAGCGGTAACGACGTTGATCACGCTGGCGTATTCCGGCTGGTTGTCAAAGAGGGACGCCATGCTTACGCAGGTGGTAGCGGAGGGTGTTGCCGTAGCTAAAAGGGTAATCAATAAAATGGTTTTGCCGTCGGGGGAAAAGGCTGCCAAGCCACTGTATTTTACAAAGACTAAGATGATGAGGGGCATAACAATCAGGCGTAAAAAAGCCACTAAGGGCACACGCTTATAGGAGCGGATTTTTTCCCAGCTCATATTGCCTAAAAGCATACCGGCAATAATCATAGCGGACGGGCCGATGACAAGTCCCAGTGAGTGCAGAGCATCGTTGACCGGACCGGGCAGGCGCCAGCCTGTAAGGAGCAGCACAAGACCGATAAAAATGGCAATCATGTTGGCGTTGGTAAACACGGCGCGCCAATCCATGTGGGTTTCCCGCGCCATGGTTGATTTCATGTGGGTCCAAAAAAGCACCAGCTGCACTGCTAAAAAGGTGCTGGAATAAATTACCCATTCGGCGCCAAGTACGGCGATAACCAGTGGAATAATCAGATTACCGGCGTTGGAATAGATAACGGAGCATACCTCCACGGCATTTAGGTGCAGCAGCCTTTGCCAAAAAAGGCCTGCAAATAAAAGCAGCGCCTGTACCGCTACGGCGGCTGCCGTGCTCAGCAGCAGCCCGTGCTGAATTTCCGGCGTAAAATCTACCTGAAAGGCGTCGATAATGACGCAGGGAAAGAACAGGTACAGCAGCAAAATGGACATCACCTTGCTGTCGGAGGCTTTAAGAATTTTTAAACGCACCAGGCTCATACTCATGAGCATGATGATAAACAACGAAAAGATTTTTTTGGCTAAAATTAGAGAAAGCATAGGAACTCCTTTGGCTATTTTGCCTGCGGCTTACTAGCCGTCAGGGATAAATTGATGGATAACGGCAATATTATAGCATATTTTTTTGGCACAGTAAGCAATTTGTCGCGCCCAAAATAACATTTTTACTAGGATTAAAATGGTCTAGTGGGTGACGATGGAGCGCAGTGTTTGTAATTGACGGAAGATAATACATAATACATGCACAAAAAGTGTCAAATTTACTGTTTCTGCCTAGGTAAGCCACTGGATTTTTGCTTAAATATAGGGTAAAATGAATTTAACGATAATTTAGCATGCCGGGTGCTTACTTGGGGTTTTACTGCAGGCGCAGACGTATGCTATGAAGGAAATGGTGTAAAATCAATGAGTACGTTAATTAAAAATGGTTTGCTGATTGATCCCGCTAATTTAGTGCAGGCCAAGCTTAATCTATTGCTGGAGGACGGCAGGGTGAAGCTGGTAACGGCGGCGGAGCCGCAGGCGGACGTAGTACTTGACGCTGCGGGCAAGGTTGTCTGCCCGGGATTTATTGATATCCATATGCACGAGGATTTTGTGGGCGAGGATGGTCTAATCGAGGACGACGACGCAACTTCAATATTTCGCTGCTCTCTGCGTATGGGGGTAACTACCGTGTTGGGCGGTCAGTGCGGCATCAATCGTTACGACCCCGCAAAGTATCTTGATTTGGTGGACGCTTACGGCGCGCCTGTCAACGTAGCGCTATTGGCAGGGCACGGCTATATGCGCGAGGCCTGCGGCAATAAGGATAATTACGGCCCCGTAAACGACGCAGAATTAAAACTTATGGTGCGAAAGATTGAGGAAGCCTTGGATGCAGGCTGCTTTGGCGTATCCTATGGATTGCGCTACGTTCCCGGTCTTACGGAAAAGGAAATGCTGGCGACGGCGGCGCCCTGCGCGGCACGCAATAGGCTGATAGCCGCTCATGTGCGGGACGACGCGGAGGGAATTTTTGCTGCTACCAAGGAGTTTTTAGATGTGGCGAAAAAGCTGCATTTATCGGCGCAGTATTCCCATATCGGCTCTATGGCAGGCTTTGGGCAGATGGCAAAATTTTTGGCCATGATTGCCGAATATAAGCTGAACGGTCTGGATGTATCCTGTGACTGCTATCCCTATTACGCCTTTTCCACGGCTATCGGCGCAGCTACCTATGACGACGGCTGGCTGGAGCGCTATCACTGCGATTACGATGTGATTGAAATGTGCGAGGGCAAATACAAGGGACAGCGCTGCACTGCAGAAATTTTTGCCGAAGAACGCCGCGAGCATCCGGAGCATTTAACCGTGTGCCACGTAATGAAGGAAGCGGACGTAGATTTAGCGTTAGGCTCCTTGAACGTTATGCTTGGCAGCGACGGTATTATGAACAAGGGACAGGGACATCCGCGGGCGGCAGGCTCCTTCCCCCGTTTGTTCAGCCAATTTGTGCGGCAAGGGAAGCTGTCGCTGGAGGAGGCTGTACGCATGTGTACAGCTATGCCGGCAGAAAAGCTGGGACTGACGCATAAAGGTAATTTGCGCGTAGGCGCAGATGCGGATATTGTAATTTTCGATCCTGCTAAAATTGAGGATAAAGCGACTTTTGAAAATCCTACGCTGCCTGGCGAGGGTATCGACTATGTGCTGATTGCCGGAGAAATTGCGGCAAAGGACTGCAAGGTTGTGAACGGGTCGTTGGGGCGCGCATTGCGTAAATAAAAGGGAGGCTGTATTATGGAATTAGGCTTTTTATCGGTAGTTCCGCCGCTGGTGACAATTGCTTTGGCGTTAATCTTTAAAAACGTGTTTGTGGCGTTGCTTGTAGGCGTATTTTTGGCTAATATGATTTTGGCGGGAGGCGCATTCTTCGCAGGCCTTAACAATACCTTTTACAGTATCGTAAAGGTATTTGCTTCTAACGGCAACACTATTGTACTGATGTCTATTTTCTTAATCGGCGCGGTGCTGTATTTAATTGAGCGTTCCGGCGGTATTGCCGGTTTTATCGACATCATGGTAAATAAGCGCGGTATCATTAAATCTAAAAAGGCTTCTCAGTTTTTCACCTGGCTGCTGGGATGCATTGTTTTTACGTCCGGTTCTTTGAGCTGTATGGTTACCGGCTCGGTAGCGCGGCCGTTAAATGACAGCATGAAGGTGTCTCACGAAAAGGCTTCTTTTTTAGTACATTCCACTTCTACGCCGGTCTGCGTGCTGCTGCCGTTGAGCGGCTGGCTTGGCTCTATGAGCGGTTATTTGGTGTCCGGCGGCGTGCCTAAGGATCAGGCGATTACTGTGCTGTTCCAATCCATTCCGTTTAATTTTTACTGCATTATCGCTGTTGCTTTTGCTCTATTTTCCTGCTTTTTGCCTATTGATTTCGGCATGATGAAAAAGGCAGAGGAGCGCGTGGACTCCACCGGCGAATTGGACGACCCTGCCAGTGCAGGCGGTGACAACAGCAGAGAGGCTACCATGGTTGCCGCTAACGCCAATCCTAACGCTTGGAATATGGTAACGCCTATGGCGGTTATGATTATCGGTATTTTGGGTGTGCTGCTGGTAACGGGCAAAGGCGACCCTACTAAGGGAGCCGGTTTGCAGTCTCTGCTGTGGGGCTGTATGCTGTCCGCAGGCTCTATCTGTCTCATGTGCTTGGTGCAGAAGGTGTTTACCTTAGAAAAACTGACCGAGGAATTTATTAAGGGTATGGCTTCCATGCTTTCCATCGTTTTGGTACTTACACTGGCTTTTGCTATGGGGCCGTTGGTAAAACAATTGGATACGGGCAATTACCTTTCCCATATTTTTATGAACTTTTTAAGTCCCGGACTGCTGCCCGCTTTGGTATTTGTTATGGCGATGCTGCTTTCTTTCGCTACGGGTACCTCCATGGGCACTATGGCGATTATGGGCTTGATTGCCATTCCAATGGCTATACAGATGGGGGTTAGCGTGCCTTTAACGGCAGGCGCAATGTTTGGCGGCGCTATTTTCGGCGACCATTCCTCACCTATTTCTGATACTACTATTATGTCCTGCGCTACTACGGGCTGCAATATTATGGATCACGTAAAAACGCAGATGCCTTATGCTTTGTGCTTTGCAGCTGCTTCCGTAATTCTTTATTTGGTGTTTGGCATGGTGATGTAATTTTATTTAGTTAAATAAAAAAAACAGGCAGAGCTGTGGGGAAACCTGCGGTGCTGCCTGTTTTTTTGGATTGGCGTGCGTGCGGCACGCTAGTCGTTAAAAAATGCAATTCTTTTGCCGCCAAAAGAATTGCGAAGAAAACCGCGCGATTTTGAAAATCGCGGCAAACTACCGCTTTTTCTTAGCAGAAAAAGCTTAGCAAAAAGGGCTTTACCATTTCCCTTGGGCTATTAGTTCTTGATTGTGGATGCTGCTTTTGTGTTCTTGGTTCTAGGTAAGCACCGTTCGGAAATTTATGGCTTTGGCGGTCTGCCGCAAAGTGAATTGTAATTAGGCAATTAAAATTTTACATTACAGCAGAAATTTAGAACGGCAAAAGTAAATTTGCACTTTGCGGTAGACCGCTAAAGTCTTGCATTGCGAGCCTAAATGACCCGAAGCCGCTAGCCCCAAAAATTGCGCATTGGGCAAGCGTTGTTACAAAGTTCGAATTATCTATAAACGTCGAAGATTCTTTGCCGCGCTTCGAAAAGCGCGCGCTTTTCTTTCAACTTCTTTTGGCGACAAAAGAAGTTGAATAAAGACACGCTGACGTTCGTGTGAACGTCTAAAGTAAATTTACACTTTGCAGTGGACTACATGCAGTTTTTATGTGCCAAAGTAATTAAGCAGATTATATTACTTGTCCAGCGCGATAGCGTAGCTTCTGTAAATTGTAAATGAGTTCTTCGAATTTACGTCATCACGATGAAGCTCGGGGGACTTACTGCCTGCAAGCAAGGCTCTTTTTGCATACTTTTTACCCTAAAGGGCACGCGTCTTGCCTAAAGAAAAAGTATGATATATAAGCGGTACGTGCCGCTTGTACGTTAAAAGTAGGCAAGGCGATTATATTATCACTAAGTGAAGATAGCGTGAAAAAACGCGTTGAACGGGTGATAATATATCGCCTTTGTAATCTATGAAAACTATAATAACCCCCTGTAATCTGCGCTTAAATTGTGGTATAATACAATATCATATTTTAGTGGAGTTTGTATGCGCAGAAAAGTTTTATTCGGCATTGATTATACGGATAGCGAACTGATTAAGGTACTGCTGTACCTATTTGTCGGCGGTACGGCGGCACTGGTAGAATGGGCGCTGTTCTATATTTTCTTGCATTATATGCCGGGTGGCTTGGGCATGAGCCTTACTGCCTTGACTATGACCGCTACGGCTTTGGCCTTTTGCCTATCCACGCTGTATCATTATTTTTTGGGCAACGTACTTGTTTTCGACAGCGGCAGCCGTTATGATAAGGGCAAGGAGCTAAGCCTGGTGTTTCTCGTAAGCATGATGGGCCTAGGCTTTAATCTGCTTTTGATGTACGCTTTTGTAAGCCTGTTAGGCTGGCAGCCCATGCTGAGCAAGGTGCTGACCAGCTGTATTGTAGTAGTGTGGAATTATCTTTCGCGTAAAAAATGGATTTTTAGGAGCTGAAAATGGCTATTACCTATGCAGAAATAGCAAAATTTAATAAAGTAGTGCTGGTGTATAATCGCAACAGCGGCAAGCAGTTTTTTGCCAGTATGATGGCAAGAATTAACGATGTTTATAGACAGCTTAAGCAGGTGCTGGGATTTAAAGCTATTGAGCTGTGGGAAATAAGCTATTTTGACGAAATTCCCCAAATTGCTCAAAATATTGCCGATAATAAAGTGGATTGGGTGATTATCGCCGGCGGCGACGGCACTATCCGCGCGTTAATCGAGCAGCTGGCAAATTGTCAATATCTGCCTTATATCAGCGTTTTTCCTGCGGGAACAGTCAATTTGGTAGCTAAAGAGCTTTTGATGAGCGGCGATCCCAATAAATGGGTGAAGCGCGTTACTAAGGGCGTAGAGGTACCGGTTTATTTGGGACGCGCTAACGGACATGTTTTTCTGACGGTGGCAGGCATTGGCTTCGACTCCTTGGTGGTGGATAACGTTACGGAAAAAGAGAAGAAGCTGCTTAATAAATTAGCCTATGTTTGGCAGGGTACGGAGCTGATGCGCAAGGAGCTTTTGTTCAGCAACTGGCGTTACCGCTTCGAGGTGCGTTTTGACGACGAGAGCCAGTGGCACGAGGCTTCCTCCGTCATTGTGGGCAAAAGCCGTTATTATGCAGGACGTTATAATTTATTTCGCAGTGCTTCGCTGTCTTCTCCCTGGTTATATGCCGCTTTGTTTACCGGCTCCAAGCGCAGCGACTTTATCCGCTATGCTGCCTGCATTGCTTTGGAGGCTTTAGGCTTTGATAAGGATATTGTTATCCGCAAGGTGAAGAAGCTGGAAATCCGCTGTAATGTAGAGCATTTTGCAGCAGAGCTGGACGGCGACGCTGTTACGGCTGCGCCGCTGGAGATAGTGATGGAAAAGGTTCCTGTTAAATTTTTGGCATAAGGGTTGGATGTAAGTTGAGAAAATCAGTAAACAAGCTGGTAATAGCGCTATTTATTTTGCTGGCAGGGGCAATTGAATATAAATTGGCTTACGATAGTTTTGGCAGCCTTAACCCTATGCCAGTAGAAGAATTTGGCTTTGAAATATTTAACCATCTTTTGCGTGACTGCTTTTTGGGTTTGATTGCCTGGACGCTGTATTTTAGGCGCAATCGCCTGGTGGACCGTGTGCGCCGTTATTTTCCCGTGGTAGTCATCGGCCTTTTGTATGTGGGCGTGGCCTGCTTTATGGTTTATCAGCTGAGCCTTGATAAAGGCGTGCAGACGGTGCTGGCGATTACGGCAGGTATCAACAATAATATTTTGCTGGTGCTGCTTACGGCTATGTGCTACTATAAATGGCCTAATCTGCTGATGAAAACCGTTTATTTTGCCGTGTATGTTTTTACGGCGCTGGCGCTGATTTTTGACGCCTTTTATTTTTGGCAGACCTCTATGCACGTGGAAAGCGTGCTGTTTCAAAATCTCAACATTTATGCGGTTAAGGGCGTTTTAGCCACCATGAGCAATGTACTGTTAGCAGCTATTGTGGGTGCTATCGCTTTGGTGCTGCTGCTGTTTCGCGTGCCTAAGCCTAATAAACGCAAGCCTAATTTTGTGTGGTCACTGCTATGCGTAGCTATGTTTACCATTGTACTGAATTTGGCGGACCGTTTGCTGCTGACGGGCGGTATGTGGTGCGTAGAAACCATTATTGGCAACTATGTGACTATTGAAAACGAAAAAACGCGCATTATTTATCGCAATATGCTGTCCGTGCCTATCAATATCAATTTTATCAGTAAGGCGCTGTTTGATACGGATAAAATGGCAGGCGCCAAGCATGTGGAAATGCGGGAGCTGACCGCCAAGGATAAAAAGACGCTGGAGGGTTTGGGAATTGCAATTCCTAAGCCTGCGGTAGCCCAAATTGCGCCCCAATACGATAGAGTAGTGCTGCTGATTTTAGAATCCATGCACCGTGATTACATCAATTTTTATAATAAAAACATCCCCGAGCAGGCTACGCCGTTTCTTAATATGCTGGTGATTCGGTATCCTCATCTTAACAAATATTATTCCTCTGCCGTGCCCACTACCCAGGGCTTAAATGCTACGTTTCGTTCGCATTTGATTATGGATAAGGATATTCCCGGTAAAAAGACGCCGTCCCTGTTTCGCTCCGTGCAGCAGGCTGGTATGAAGGGTATTTTTATGAATGCGTCCAGTCAGTATTATGCCAACGAGCTGCGGGAATATCCCGACCAGTTTGGAATGCAGGATTATATCGCCAAAGAGCAGCTGGAAAAATGCGGCTATACCGGCGCCAGCGGCTGGGGCTATCATAATGACGTGATGTATGAGCATACGCTGAAGCTTTTGCAGGAAAACCGCGATAAGAAAATGCTTTTGGTAACAAAAACCCTGGACATGCACCAGCCATATCCCTATACGGGTTATCGCTGGGAGGAAATGCCTGAGGGCGTGCGGGATAATCCTAATTTTACTGTGCGCGGCGTGTATTGGGTGGATAAAACCCTGGAGCATTTCTTCACCCAGGCAGAAAAGCAGGGGCTGATGGACGAACGCACGCTGTTTATCATCACCAGCGACCACAATCCTCACAGCGGCGGAGAATATACCCAGCTGGTAACTAAGGCTGATGATAAGCAGAGCATTGCGCCTATTCCGCTGATTTTTGTCAGCAAAAATTTGCAGCCTCTGGATGCTTTGCGTACTAACGAATATGCCTCGCAAATTGATTTGGCGCCTACGCTGCTGTATCTTTTAGGCGTGGATATTCCGGAGAAATTTATTGGCCGCAATCTTTTGCAGCCTGCAGAAATACCCTTTGCCTTAGGTTATTTTGGCGGTAAGGCCTTTTATTGGTCGGATAAGCGGCATTTTGTAGACCAAATGGATAATCCTAATCCCAATGAAACCGATGATGCCTTGACTAATTATATTATCCATAATTACGGCCAATGGCACCAAACGGAGTAAAAATTAACTGCATAAAGAAGTATTCTGTATACAATACCGGCGAACCTACACATTCGCCGGTATTTGATTTATAATATAATTTACACGAAAGAACACAATTTTTAGAGTGGAGGAGTTTGTATGTTTTTAATTATTGGCGCTTTGGTCGTTATCGGCGTAATTTATTTGCTGCTGAAACGCCATGAATCGCGTATGGTGTTAATTGCTGCCGGTATTTTAATGTGCATTATTGCAGGCAAGCCTATGGCTTCCTTGGACGCTTTTGCCAAAAGCATGACTAATGCGGGCTTGATTACTTCTGTTTGTTCCTGCATGGGCTTTGCTTGGTGCATGAAGTACACCGAATGTGATAAACATTTGGTAGTTGCTATTGGCAAGGTTTTGAAAAAAATGGGCTTTTTGCTGATTCCCGGCGCTACCTTGGCTACCTTTGTTGTTAATATTGCTATTCCCAGCGCCGCAGGCTGCAGCGCTGCCGTTGGCGTTATCTTTATTCCTATTTTGATGGCTGCCGGCATCCATCCTGCCATGGCTGCTGCCGCTGTAAAATCCGGTACCTATGGCAGTATGCTGAACCCAGGCCTAGTGCATAACGCCGTTATCGCCAAGCTGGCTAATACGCAAATTACCACCGTTATCGGCAACCACATGATGGCTACCGTAGTAGGCGTTTTGATTGCCGCTGTTGTTTTGACCATTGTTGCCGTTGTGCTCAAGGAAAATAAGGGCTACGTTCCCGAAGGCAGTGTTATGGACGACACCAGCTTCATAATCAATCCTTTGTACGCTGTTATGCCTTTGGTTCCCGTAATTATTTTGCTGCTTGGCAATACTAAAGTGCCTTTCTTAAAAATGGGCGTGCCTCACGCTATGGTTATCGGTGCGATTTTGGCGTTGGCAGTAACCCGCAAAAATCCTGTGGAGCTTACTAAAAACTTCTTTAACGGTATGGGAGACGCTTATGCTAATATTATCGGCATTATTATCTCCGTTGGCGTTTTTGTTGCCGGCTTAAATGCTTTAGGCTTGATTAAAGCCTTGATTGCCTGGATGCTGAATTCTACCGGTATTGTAAAAATTGCCGCAACTTTCGGTCCTTTTATATTGGCGTTGATTTCCGGCTCCGGCGACGCTGCTACCGTTGCCTTTAACGAAGCAGTAACTCCGCATGCTGTTGAGTTTGGCATTTCCACCATGAATATGGGTTCTATTGCTGCTTTGGGCGGTACCCTGGGCCGTACTATTTCTCCTATCGCCGGTGCAACCATTATCTGCGCAGGCATTGCCGGCGTAGACCCCATGGAGGTTTGCAAACGTAATGCACTGGGTATTGTATGCGCTTTGCTGGCAGGCATGGTACTTTTGCTGTACTAAGAAGCAGGCTGTAACTAAAAAATTATTTCGCCGTCGTTCGCTTGCGGACGGCGGCTTTTATGTATATTGGCAGCCATTAAATTGCCTTTCACGATTGTTTGCTAATTAGCGGGCTTTTAGGTTATAATAAAAGGCGGAGGAAAGTGCGTCGGATTTATATTAAGCGCACGGAAAAATTATGGATATCAATACCTTTCTTGATAAATTACAAGCCTATCACAGCGAGCTGGTGTTCAATCCTTGGCGTGATTATGACCCTGACTGCGATATCACTCCGCAGGCTCCCGCAATTCGCAGCGCTAATCTGCGGCGTTATTTGGAGCTGCGTACCAAGGCTCATTATCTGTTTATTGCCGAAGCGCTTGGCTATCAGGGCGGGCATTTCAGCGGCGTAGCCATTACTTCGGAGCGTATTTTGCTGGGGCAGCATAAGGACGTGCAGCCGGAGAGCGTTTTAGGTGAGTGGAACTATCAGCGTACCAGTAATCCCGAGAGCGCGCTGCTCAATCCGTCCCAAAAGGCGAAGGGCTTTAACGAACCAACGGATACTGTGGTTTGGAACGCTTTAAACCGCCACGGACTGGCGGCCTTTGATGTAATTTTGTGGAATATTTTTCCCTTTCATCCGCATAAGGCTGGCAAACTGTTAAGTAATCGTACCCCGTCCACTGCGGAATTGGATATAGGTGTAGGATATGCCAAAATGCTGCTGGAGCTGGCGCCTAAGATGCAGATTGTGGCTATTGGACAAAAAGCGGCAGACACCTTACGCCGTTACGGCATTGACTGCGTAGCTGTGCGCCATCCGTCCATGGGCGGCGCAGAAACCTTTAAAGCTCAGGTGGCAAAACTGCTGGGAGGTGGCGTCTATGACCGCTGACAAGCATTACATCACAAGAGAGCAGACGCTCAATGTGGCGCTGAATATCGGCAAGGTGCTGCTGAAAAGCGGCGCGGAAACCTCTCGTGTGGAAGATACAATCATGCGCTTCTGCCGTACCTTCGGCTATCATGACATCAATGTTTTTGCTACGCCGACCATGATTATTATTGGCGACGAAACTGCGGTGAATGCGTCCTTAATGTGCCGTATTCGTTACCGCAGTAACAATTTAAGTAATGTGAAAGCAATCAATGATTTTTCCTATAACATTGATCCGCCTAATTTTAATTATGATGAAGCTATGACCTTTCTGCGGTATTTGCTGCAAAAGCGTCCTCCCTATGGCAAATGGACGGTTTGTCTGGCGTCTGCGATTTGTTCGGCAGCCTTTGCCAGTATGCTGGGCGGCAACAGCCATGATTTTATAGCAGCCTTTGTTACGGGTGGTTTAGCCATGACACTATTGCGTCAGTTTGATGGTTACAGCCTCAGCGCTTTTTGGGAGAATGCTTTAGCCGGTTCCGCTATCGGCGTGCTGGCTATTATATGCTGTGCTGTCAGCGTGCAGTGTACTCGCATGAATATTATTGTAGGCTCCTTGATGCCTTTTTTGCCAGGACTGGCTTTTACTAACGGTTTAAGAGATTATTTAAGCGGCGACCTTATCAGCGGCAACAGCCGCATTGCCGAGGCGCTGCTGTTTGCAGTATCTATTGCCTTTGGCTTGGCTTTGACCTTGCTTCTGTGGTATCGCTGGGGTTGGAATTTGTGGCCAATGGTTAAATAATTTTTTAGAAAGCAGGTAGTAAGCGTGATTTTACTAAATTATCCCGAGGCATTTGCCTTTGCCGTGCTTTCATCCATGGCTTTCGCCGTGATTTTCCAAGCGCCTAAAAGCGCGCTGCCTGTGTGCGGTGTAGTGGGCGCTGTGGGCTGGCTGGTGTATATTCATCTCAGCCAGACCTTGGGTGTAGATACCTTTTATGCCAATTTAGCTGCGTCGCTGGCGGTTTCGCTGTTAAGCGAGATTAACGCGCGCTTGTGGCATTATCCGGTGACAGTGGTTGTTATTCCCGGACTATTTCCCATTGTTCCGGGACTGGCTATGTACAAGGGCATGACCCAAATAATCGAAAAAAATTATGATTTAGGTATGTCGCTGCTTTTGCAGGCAGGCATGGATGCTTCTGCTATTGCTCTGGGCGTTATGGCGGTGGGCAGTCTGTTCAGAGCTGTGAAGCTGCATCAAGACCGTATCAACTTAAAACGTCTTGCCAAAGAGCAGGAGCAATAGATATAAAGCAGTTTACGAAAGCATACTGCTTGGAAGCGGTTTTTGCTTGAGAAAATTTTGTGTGAGGGGAACATGGGATTTATAGAATTATTATTGTTGTCCGTTAGTTTGGCTATGGATGCTTTTGCCGTAGCAATTTGCGGCAGCATGGTGCTTTGTCCCGAGGAGAGAACCGAGGGAGCGCTGCGTTTTGGCGTATGGTTTGGCTTTTTTCAATTTCTGATGCCTATTATCGGTTATTTTTGCGCCATATCCTTTAGAGAATATATTATGAACTATGACCATTGGCTGGCGTTTGCACTGCTGCTTTACTTAGGCGTAAATATGATTCGCGAGGCTACGGAAGCGTGCAGCATTAAGCACAGCTATACGGCGAAGGAGATGGCGGTGCTGGCTGTTGCTACCAGTATTGATGCGCTGGCAGTAGGCATCAGCTTCGCTTTTTTGAACACGAATATTTGGTTGGCAGCTACCTTAATCGGCGTAGTGACCTTTGCCATTGCTGCTTTTGGCGGTTTGGCAGGCTTTCGCCTTGGGTCTGCTGTGGGAAAAAAAGCTAATATTATCGGCGGTTTAGTGCTTATCGCTATCGGCGTTAAGATTTTACTGGAACACACCGGTTGGTTATAACATAAAAATGTTTTGAGCAGCTGTTATTTAAGGAGGAAGAAAAATGGTAGAAGTTAATAAAGAACGTATGCTGGCAGAATTTAAAGAAATCGTGGCAATTCCCTGCCACACCTTACAGGAAAAGCCTGTGTTTGATTATTTAAAGGCTAAATTGGAAGCCATGGGCTTTGCAGTAGAGGAAGATGATGCGGGCAAGCAATTAGGAGGTAATTGTGGCAATTTGTGGGCGTTTTTGCCGGGCAATAAGCCAGGCGCGACCGCCGTTTTGCTTTCCTCTCACATGGACGGCGTAGAACCTTGCGGCGGTACTACCGTGGTGCAAAAGGACGGTGTGCTGTACAGCGACGGCACTACTATTTTAGGCGGTGACGATAAATCCGGCGTGGAAGGCATTTTAGAGGGTCTGCGCATGCTGCTGGCAAGCGGCGAGGAGCATGGCGATATTCAAGTGCTTTTCACTATTGCCGAAGAAGGCGGCGTCAACGGCTCCCGCTGCATGGACAGAACTCGTCTGCGCGCAGACGTTGGCTACGCTTTAGACGGCGAGGGCGCACCCGGTGAAATCGTGGTCGGAGCACCCGGTCAGTATAAATATAAAATTTCTGTACACGGCAAAAAAGCTCACGGCGGCTTGGAGCCGGAAAAAGGCATTAACGCCATTATGATTGCGGCGAAAGCCTTGGCGGACGTTAAACGCTATGGACGTATTGACGAGGAAACTACTGCCAATATAGGTATTATCGGCGGCGGTGTGGCAACTAACGTAGTGCCTGATTTAGTGGTTATCGAGGGCGACGCCCGCAGCCGCAACAACGAGAAGCTGGCGGCTATCCGCGACGAAATAGTTAATACTATTGTAACTAGCGCACAAAAATACGGCGCTCAAGCTGAGGCTAAGGTTGACCATAAATACAGCTCTTTCTTGGTAGATAAAGACAGCAAGGTAGTTGCGCTGGCAGAACGCTCCTGCGCAATCTGCGGCTTTAACCCTAATGTTACCTTAACCGGCGGCGGCAGCGACGCTAACTTTATCAACGAAGCAGGCGTTCCCTGCGTAATTTTGGGAACCGGTATGGCTCACGTGCATACGGTAGAAGAATTTTTAAAGGAAGAGGACCTTTACAACACTGCGCTGATGGTTTATGGCATTTTGCTGGCAGCAGCGGAGTAGAAACCTATTTTAAATTTCGCGATAGAGTAATAACTTTTTTACCGGAAAACGATTGGGAAAATACGCTAAGATATTAAAATGGGGCAATGGTTATATAGTTGTTTTATGTAAAAATAGACATGAAGAAAAAAAGAGCAGCCATTTCTGATGCTGCCGAGATGATTCTTGGTATGGTATAATTTAGCTTAAATTATGCAAAACAATGGACAAGTTGTAGTTCCCTGATGATTCTTGGTATGGTATAATGTTAGATTGTAGTATTGCGTAATCTGATTGGTTGTAGTTCCCTGATGATTCTTGGTATGGTATAATGCAGCTGGCGATCAGTATGCAACATCTACAGTTGTAGTTCCCTGATGATTCTTGGTATGGTATAATCATAACCTACTTCTTTTGCC
>Ga0129309_1000031_pt1 | contig 135472 bp, 139 predicted proteins | sample L1105metagenome_FD_94439 | JGI IMG/M metagenome (GOLD analysis project Ga0129309, IMG submission 94439) | Ring-tailed lemur group fecal microbial communities from Wisconsin, USA - L1105 metagenome | ecosystem: Host-associated > Mammals > Digestive system > Large intestine > Fecal | place: USA...
TATATCCTTCGCTCGACTTGCATGTGTTAGGCACGCCGCCAGCGTTCGTCCTGAGCCAGGATCAAACTCTCATAAAAAAGTTTTACCTGAACAAATTATTTAAAATCATTAAACTCAAGGATTTGCTGTTCACTGTTTAGTTTTTAAAGTTCATCGTTGACGTTGCCGCCAACTCTTAATACTATATCAGATTTTTTATCTGATGTCAACAACTTTTTTTATCTTATCACCAAATCTTTTTTTAAGATTTCCTGGTGACAAGTATTAATACTACACTGTTTTTATATAAAAGTCAACACCTTTTTTTAAATTCATATTATTTTTTTCAATTTATTTAAATCATCTATATATACTTTCCTTAGCTCTCTCCTGTATATAACTGCTGCTGGATGATAAAGAGGACACACATTATAGTATATTTCATTAATAGATATATTAAATAAAGTTCCATGAACTTCACTTATTTTGTGCTCTTCTTGAAACAAAGCCTTAAGAGGTGTGTTTCCAAGAGTGACAATAATATTAGGTCTTATAATATCTATCTCTTCTAATAAGTATTCCTTAAAGAATTCAATTTCTTTTTTCGTAGGAGTTCTGTTAACTACCCCTTCAGTCTTGGAGCTTTTCTTAGTAGGTCTATACTTTACGACATTAGTTATATATACCTTTTCTCTATCAATCTCAAGTATTTCTAGGAACTCATCAAAATTTTTGCCTGCTTGCCCGACAAACGGCTTATTTAATTCTACTTCTTTTGAACCTGGAGCTTCTCCTATGAGGATTACAGCACTATTTAAATTTCCATGCCCTAAAACAATTTTTTGTTCACTATATTCTTCTAATATTTTTCTATTTAATCTATCCATCCTTTGTTCCTTTAACAAACATCTCATCCTCTCTTTTCTACATCTAATATTTCTTCATATTTTGCTCTTAAACTCTTAAGGTCTTCCCAAGCATCTCTTTTTTTACTTTCATCTCTAAGCAATGCTGCTGGATGATAAGTAGCCATTATATGAAATTTGCCCTTTTTAATCCAAACTCCTCTTTCCTTTGATATTCTAAAATCTGGACTTATTATATTCCTAGCTGCTACAGCTCCTAAGCAAACTATTATATCAGGATTTATTAACTTTACCTGCCACCTTAAATATTCTATACAAACTTTACTCTCCTCTTCTAAAGGATTTCTATTGTTTGGTGGCCTACATTTTACTATATTGCCAATATATATATCTTCTCTTTTAAGCTCTATAGAAGCTAACATCTTGTCTAAAAGTTGACCTGCTTTTCCAACAAAAGGCCTTCCCATCTTATCCTCGTAGTAACCAGGTCCCTCTCCTATAAACATTATCCTAGCATGATGATTTCCTTCGCCAAATACAGTATTATTTCTTCCCTTATGTAGTTCACACATTTTACATTGAGATACAATATATTTTAATTCATCTAGAGTATACATTAAATATTCCCCCAGTTTATATCTATAAATTACATATATTTTATCATAATACTTTTAACACTTGCAATTTAAAAGCCTGACCTATTATTAAGGTCAGGCTTTATTATCTATTCTTCTTTGTTGGATTCTTCGTCTTTTTCCATAGGCTTCATTGTTGGGAATAGTATCACGTCTCTAATGCTTGATTGATTTGTTAAAAGCATTATCATTCTATCTATACCTATACCTAATCCTCCTGTTGGAGGTAAGCCTACTTCTAGGGCATTTACAAAGTCAGTATCCATCATATGAGCTTCGTCATCCCCTAGTTCTTTTTGTTTTAACTGATCTACAAATCTTTGTTTTTGATCTATAGGGTCATTTAATTCACTAAATGCATTTGCAATTTCCCAAGTGTTTATAAATGCTTCAAATCTATTAGTCTTTCTTGGATCATCTGGATTTCTCTTAGCTAGAGGTGATACTTCTACTGGATGACCTATAACAAATGTTGGTTGTACCAAATGTTCTTCACAAAACTCTTCAAACATTTCACTTATTACATGACCTCTAGTCATACCAGGTTTTAATTCTATGCCTTTTTCTTTAGCAACTTTTAGTGCTTCTTCATCAGTATTTATTTCACTGAAATCTACTCCACCATATTCTTTTATAGCATCTTCCATATCAAGTCTTCTCCATGGTGGAGTCAAATCAATTTCTTTTCCTTGATAGTCAATCTTAGCACTTCCAAGGGTCTTTTCTGCTGCATACGCAACCAATTCTTCAGTTATCCTCATCATCTCTTCATAGTCTACATAAGCTTGATATAACTCAATATTTGTAAACTCTGGATTATGTTTGTAGTCCATACCTTCATTTCTAAACATTCTACCCATTTCATATACTTTATCAAATCCACCTACAATAAGTCTCTTTAAGTACAATTCATTGGCAATTCTTAAGTACATTTCAATGTCTAATGTGTTGTGATGAGTTATAAAAGGTCTTGCATTTGCTCCCCCAGCTATAGGGCTAAGTATAGGCGTATCAACTTCAACGAAACCTCTATTGTCTAAAAATTCCCTTACAGCCTTGATAATCTTAGATCTCAATATAAATGTTTCCTTAACTTCAGGGTTAACTATTAAATCAACATATCTTTGTCTATATCTCAAATCTGGATCTTTTAAACCATGGAACTTTTCAGGTAAAATTTGTAGTGATTTACACAATAGAGTAACTTCACTTGCTCTTATAGATACTTCTTGAGTTTTTGTTTTGAATACTTCTCCGATTACACCTACAATATCTCCAATATCATAAGTTTTAAATGTTTCATATTCCTCATCACCAAGAGCATCTTTTTTAACAAATAACTGGATTTTTCCTTCACTATCTTGTAGATCTACAAACATTACCTTTCCATGTCCTCTCTTGGACATAATTCTACCGGCAACGGATACCTTTTTTTCTTCAAATTCTTCAAAATTATTTACTATATCGGCGCTGTAATGAGAAAAATCATATTTTTCAATAAGAAATGGATTCTTACCCTCATCTATAAGTTTATTTAACTTTTCTCTTCTCAAAACCAGCATTTCATTAAGATTTTCTTCCGTTCCTGACATTAAAAAACCTCCTATCTTGTAATACTAATAACTTTATACTTGATTATTCCATCTGGAACATGTACTTCTACTGTATCTCCACTCTTGCTACCTAATAATGCACTTCCTACAGGAGACTCATTTGAAATTTTACCCTCATAAGGATCAGACTCCGCAACCCCTACTATAGTATACTCTATTTCCTCATCATATTCCAAATCTTTAACTAACACCTTTGAACCTATACTTACTCTATCTGTAGTTATATCTTCATCATCAATAATTTTAGCATTTCTAAGCATAGCTTCAACTTTAACAATCCTCTCTTCAAGTTGAGCTTGCTCATTTTTCGCTTCATCATATTCGGAATTTTCGCTTATATCTCCAAAAGCCAACGCCTGTTTAATCCTCTCAGCAACTTCTTTCCTTCTTACTGTTTTTAATTCATCTAACTCGTCTTCTAGTTTTTTCAAACCATCAACAGTTAAAAAAACGCTTCTTTCAACCATTTGCCCTCTCCCTTTCAATTATATTTAGGCACCTTAACATTTCTCACCATATAGATACTAAAAAATGGTTCCCAATACTCTTTATATGGTGACTATTATAATTTAGCTACTTTTTATTGTCAAGCCCTTTAATAGGTATTCTATACCTAATTTTGTTATCAACTAAATCTTTTATAGTGTAAGCTGTATCATATACTACTACTTTCTCAAAATCATCAATATTATAATCCTTAAAAGCTTCATATTTATAAGAAGGTATCTCTCCTTTCTCTTCAAATAATTCACTTTCAATTATAAAATGATCATAAGTAAATAAAAAATCCTTAATTATAATCATATTACTATTAAACTTCTCTAATGCATTTGATAAATTCTTCTCCAAGCTTAAGTCAAATACAATCGTCTTACTTCTTATGTTTTTAAAATCCAAAGATACATTATCCTTAAGGTTAATAATAATATTATAATTTGTCAATATCCTGTTAATATTCTTAGTGAAAAATATTGATAGTCCAGTATTATTATAAATATCTTCTGCTATTTGTTTTATTTCTTCTTCATCTTCCCCTGCAATAGTTAAAAATCTTACTTCTTTAGATAGATTCAATATTAACTTATAGGTTTGAGGAGTTCCATCACTTATTATAAGTATTTCTTTTTTGGTCAGCTCCTCAGCAAGAAGATTGTATATCTTTTTTAGTACATGAATTAGAAAATATACCCTAACATCTTTTCCGTCAATTACACTAAGACCTGTTTCATTTTCTATCTGCTTTAAATCTTCACCTGTTAATAAATATATCTTATCCAATACCAAGAACTTATCTTCATCTGACTTTATTTTATTAATACTAATTATCCCTTGTATATACTCTTCTCTAGTTAGTTTATTATAATCGGTAAAAATCCCAAGCCCTTTTCCTACAACAGCTCCACTATTATCCGTAAAATTTGTTACAAATTTAGGTTTTTTTGTTTTGAACCACTTATCAGGTACATACTTTAAAATACCCTTTTTCATATGTTTTAAATATATTTCTGGATAAACAACATATAAAAAGTCAAAACATTTCAATCCCCCTTATTCAAAGAAGGAGGCAGGGGACGGTTCTCTGTCTCCTATCCTTTTAGCAATTTATTAGTATAGTATTATATGTGCCATGTGATACAGGTATTCTATGAAAATATTAATAACTTAAACTATTCATATAATCCATCAATAGCTTTTTCATTGCATCTACTGTTTCTATTGTATTAACTTGATTTTTGATTCGTGCCGAATCCTTAATCCCCTTTATATACCAAGCAATATGTTTTCTCATTTCCCTTACTGCAATTCTTTCATCCTTAAATTCGCATAATAATTCTAAATGTTCTATAGCCTTTTTGATCTTATCTTCATAACTTGGATAAACTACAGGTTTCCCATTCATAAGTTCAATAATATTTTTAATAAGCCAAGGATTTCCTCTTGCACCACGTCCGACCATAATGGCATCACATTTCGTATATTCTAGCATTTTTATTCCATCTTCAGGCGTAAATATATCGCCATTCCCTATTACAGGTATTTTTACATTTGACTTAACTTCACCTATTATATCCCAATCAGCTTCTCCAAAGTAGTACATATCCCTAGTCCTTCCATGAACAGTTATGGCACTAGCTCCCTCTTCCTCTACAATCCTTGCTATTTCTACAGCATTAATACTAGAACTATCCCAACCTTTTCGAATTTTGACTGTAACTGGTTTTTTTGAAACCTTAACTACTTCATGTACTATCTTCCCCACTAAACACGGATCCTTTAATAAAGCACTTCCATCTCCATTTTTAACTATTTTAGGTGCTGGACAACCCATATTTATATCAATAATGTCTATATCATTTCGCTTATTAAGCTGTTCTTCAACAACCTTAGCCATAATATATGGGTCAGAACCAAATATCTGCATAGCTATTGGTTTTTCTCTTCTATTTATTAGGGTGAGTTCCTCTGTTTTTTTGTCATTATAGAAAAGTCCTTTACTACTAATCATTTCAGTATATAAAAGTCCAACTCCCATTTCCTTGCATATAATTCTAAAAGATGCATCAGTTACACCAGCCATAGGAGCTAAAAACGCATTATTTTCTAGTTTAATTTCTCCAATCTTCACCGAATCACCCCTCATCTAGAAATAAGTAGCCTACAGGCTACTTATTTCTCTCATATATTATTCTCAATCCTTCTAATGTTAATAATTTGTCTATCTTGTTAATATGCTCACTTTCACTAGCTATTAAGCTTGCAAATCCTCCCGTAGCTACTACCGTACCAACTACACCCTCATCTTTTAATTCACATTTCATTCTTCCAATAATATTGTCTACTAGTCCCACATACCCATATACAAGACCAGATTGAATGCTATTAACTGTATTTTTACAAATAACTTTATCAGGTTTTATCAATTCTACTTTTGGCAGCTTAGCAGTTCTTAAAAATAATGCTTCACTAGAAATTCTAATTCCTGGTGCAATAGCACCTCCTAAATAATCTCCTTCTTTAGATATTGCACAGAATGTAATAGCTGTCCCAAAATCTACAATAATTATTGGACCACCATATTTTTCGTAGGCAGAAACTGCATTAACTATTCTATCTGCTCCAACTTCTTTTGGATTATCATATCTAATATTCATTCCTGTTTTAATTCCAGGTCCTACTATAAGAGGCTCACAATCAAAATATTTCTTACTCATAGCTTCTAAAGTGTACATAAGCGTTGGTACTACTGAAGATATAATAACATCTTTCACATTTCGAGGACATAATCCATGATATTTAAAAATTTGTTCTAAAAGTAATCCATATTCATCAGATGTCTTGTCTTTATCTGTAGCAATTCTCCAATCATTGATTAACTCTTTACCATCATATACACCTAGAACAATATTTGTATTTCCAACATCTATTACTAACAACATTATATTCACCACCTAATATTAAACGCTCTTTTTTAGAGATGCAACAACACTGGTTACAATTATCATGGCTATTATTATCTCTGGAATTCCATTTGTTATACCTATTCCTAAAATCGCCTTTCCTGCAGTTGCAGGATCTAAACCAAGTTTTAATGCATACTCTTCACCATATATAAAATACATACCTGATAATACACCAACTGTATTTGTAAGAGTTCCAGCTGCTGCTGATACTACAAGTTCTACTGCATTTCCTTTTAGTTTCTTATGAGAATAGTATCCCACAAAGATAGTTAAAATTATAAGCAATATATTAAACATCTTTATCCACACGCTTATATCACTATTAAGGCTTTTAACACTAGCTTGAACTAAATAAACTAGTGTAACTACCCATATAGTATATAATGTTATTCTAGAAGCCTTTTCGCCCATTTTTTTGAATACTACATATACATAGTAAGAGACAATGCCTATGAGAATTCTAGGTACTACTGATATTAATGGATTGTAAAATATAACTGATATGGGTGTTGGATTCATAAATGCTTGTAAAATGCTAAATAATCCAAATATTAATCCTACTAATCCTCCAACAACGGGTCCTTCCATTATAGCCCCAATAATGACAGGAATATGCATAATAGTAGCCTTAGTAGGTCCTATTGGTATAAATCCAAGAGGAGTAAGTCCTAAAACAACAGAAATGCCGCCTAAGACTCCTACTACAGCCATTTTTCTTACATCAAACTTCTTTGTACTTGACATTTACATCAACCTCCGTTCTAGTTCTAGTATTTAGATACCAGACGATATTTATAATATTAAAAAGAACAGTCCAGCTCCATATATGGATGCTAGCTCTTTATTCCTTCAAAATCATTTTAAATTGTTTTCTGTTTTTTTGCAATAATTATTAAGGATTGTTAATAAATAAACAATTCATATGTAAAAAAAGTGGAGGAATTCCTCCACTTTTTTATCCAAAGAACATAAGTAATAATCCTGCTGCTACCGCAGAACCTATTACGCCAGCAACATTTGGTCCCATAGCATGCATAAGTAAAAAGTTTCTTGGGTTTTCTTCTTGTCCAACCTTTTGAACTACTCTTGCTGCCATAGGTACTGCTGATACTCCCGCTGCACCTATAAGTGGATTTATCTTACCTTTAGTAGCCTTACACATTATCTTTCCGAACATTACTCCAGTCGCAGTTCCTAGTGAGAAAGCAATAAGTCCTAATACTATTATCTTTATAGTTGAAGGTGAAAGGAATGTCTCAGCATTTGCTGTTGCTCCAACTGTAGTACCAAGAAATATGGTGATTATATTTATTAGTTCATTTTGTACTGTTTTTGAAAGTCTTTCAACTACCCCAGATTCTCTAAGCAAATTTCCCATCATTAGCATTCCAATTAGTGGTGCTGCTGAAGGAAGGAGTAATGAAACAAATACTGTTACTATTATTGGAAATATAATTTTTTCTTTCTTTGAAACCGGTCTTAATTGTCCCATTACAATTTGTCTTTCTTTTTTTGTTGTAAGAGCTTTCATAATAGGTGGCTGAATAATAGGAACTAAAGCCATATAAGAATAAGCTGCTACTGCTATTGGTCCAAGCAACTCTGGTGCTAACTGACTTGTCAAATATAATGCTGTAGGTCCATCTGCACCACCGATTATTCCTATACTTGCCGCTTGTGGTCCTGTAAATCCTAGGGCAATAGCTCCAATAAAGGTAAAGAAAATTCCAAATTGAGCTGCTGCACCTAATAATATACTTCTAGGATTTGCAATAAGTGGTCCAAAATCCGTCATTGCTCCTACTCCTAAGAAGATAAGTGGTGGATATATACCTAATTTAACACCTTGGTATAGGTAATATAATAGTCCTCCAACTTGTTTAGTCTGTGGAACTAGTGCTCCTGTAGAATCTTTTACAACTTCTACTATTGGTGGATCCATAAGTCCACCTAATGGTAAATTAGCTAGAAGCATTCCAAAGGCTATTGGTACTAAAAGGAGAGGTTCGTATTCTTTCTTTATTGCTAAATAAAGAAGATAAAAAGAAACACCAAGCATTATCACTTCTTTATAGGTCATTGCAGCAAATCCAGTGCTTTGCAAGAACTCTTTTAGTATTTCAATTAACATTTAGTTTACCTTCCTTTCTTCAGTGTTATTCGATTGACACTAGCTTATCTCCTGTGTTTACAGAAACGCCTTTATTAGTAAGTATAGCTGCCACCTTTCCATCTCTAGGAGCTACTATTTCGTTTTCCATCTTCATAGCTTCTAATATTAATAATATTTGTCCCGCTTTTACTTGATCTCCTTCTTTTACATCTATACTAAGTATTGTTCCAGGCATAGGAGCTTCTACAGTTTCTGCACCTTCAGGAACTTTTACTACTTTCTTTTCTTCTTGTACTTTTGGTACTGCTTTAGGTGCTGGTGCTGCTGCTGATTTTGGTTGTGCTTTTGGCTGACTAACTACTCTTTCTTCTGATACTCCATTTGATATTTCCTCTACTTCTACCTCATATTGCTTTCCGTTTACAGTTATAAGATAATTTTTCATCCTAAGACCTCCTATAATCTATTAGATATTTGTTCTTGTCTTCCAATTCTTGACCATACAGGTCCACTTTGTGGAATTCTTTTTATACTTTTTATATTTAAATCCGAAACATTTACACCCATGCTAGCTGCAATGGCTGCCGCAATTACTGCAACTAATTCCTCGTCATCTTCATCATTTAAAGTGTGAACTATTTCTTCTTTATCTACTTTAACTGGAGCAGTTTGATTAATAACCTTTTCTACATTATCCTTAGTAGCAACAGCTCTTAGTGCATCGATTATATAAGAAATAATGAGCAGTGACAAAAAAACAATTACCATACTAAAAACCGTAACTATTAAACTATCTCCTAATGTAACGCTATCTCCTAACAATCATATCACCTCTTTATAGGGGTATATTTCCATGCTTTTTAGCAGGTCTATTTTCCCTTTTACTTTCAAGCATATCAAAAGCACTTACAAGTCTTTGTCTTGTAGTACTTGGTACTATAACATCATCTACAAATCCATGAGAAGCTGCAATATATGGATTAGCTACAGTTCCTCTATATTCATTTATCTTTTCTTGTCTCATTGCTATAGGATCGTCTGCATCTTTTATATCATGTTTAAATATGATATTAGCTGCTCCATCTGGTCCCATAACTGCTATTTCTGCACTTGGCCATGCAAATACTTGATCTGCTCCTAAATCCTTACTACACATAGCAAGATAAGCACCACCATATGCCTTTCTAACTATAAGTGTTACCTTTGGTACAGTAGCTTCACTATATGCATAGAGCATTTTTGCACCATGTCTTATTATTCCTCCATATTCTTGTTCTGTTCCTGGTAAAAATCCTGGTACATCTACTAAGTTTAGTATTGGAATATTATAAGCATCACAAGTTCTTATGAATCTACCAGCTTTATCAGAAGCATTTATATCAAGACAACCTGCCAAGAATTTAGGTTGATTAGCAATAATTCCAACAGATTTACCATTCAATCTAATAAAACCAGTAATCATATTTTGCGCAAAATAAGGTTGTACCTCAAAGAAATCTCCATCGTCTGCTATACTAGTTATTATTTCTTTCATGTCATAAGGCTTGTTTGGATTATCTGGAACTATTTCATTTAATTTATCTTCAATTCTATTTAAATCATCACCTGTAGGCACATGAGGTGGTTCTTCTAAGTTGTTTGATGGTAAGTAGCTTAATAATTTCTTTATTCTTTCAATACAAGCTTCTTCAGTACTGTCTACAAAGTGAGCTACCCCACTTGTCCTATTGTGAGTCATAGCTCCACCTAATTCTTCTTGACTTACTTCTTCTCCTGTAACAGTCTTAATTACTTGAGGGCCAGTAATAAACATCATACTAGTCTTTTCAACCATAAAAATAAAATCAGTAAGTGCTGGAGAATATACTGCTCCACCTGCACTAGGTCCCATTATTACAGATATTTGTGGTATAACTCCAGAAGCTAATGTATTTCTGTAGAATATTTTCCCATATCCCGAAAGAGCATCTACCCCCTCTTGAATTCTAGCGCCACCTGAATCATTAATTCCCACTAATGGAGCACCCATTTTAACTGCCATATCTTGAACTTTGCAAATCTTGTTGGCATGCATTTCTCCAAGCGAACCACCTAATACTGTAAAATCTTGAGCATAGGCAAAAGTAAGCCTACCATTTACAGTACCGTAACCTGTTACAACTCCATCACTTGGTGCTTCTACCTTTTCCATACCAAAATTAATACATCTGTGTGTCACAAAAGCATCAATTTCTACAAAACTTCCTTCATCAAAAAGTAAATTTAGTCTTTCTCTTGCTGTATTTTTTCCTGATTTGTGTTGCTTGTCAATTCTCTTTTCCCCTCCACCAAGTTTTAATTCTTCCTTAGCTTTGAGAAGATTCTCAAGTTTATCCTTCATTTTTACCCTCCTTTGGTCATTAGTCCCTTTCACAGAGTTCAATTAAAACTCCATAAGTGCTCTTTGGATGTAGGAAAGCAATTTTTGCCCCACCTGCTCCATAGCGAGGTTTTTCATCAATCATTCTAATTCCCTTAGCTTTCATTTCTTCTATAGCTTTTTCAATGTCATCAACCCTGTAAGCTATATGTTGAATACCCTCTCCTTTTTTCTCTATGTATCTAGAGATAGGTCCTTCTTCATCTGTGGATTCTAATAACTCTATTTCTGTATCTCCTATTGGAAGAAATGCAACTTTAACTTTTTGTTCTTCAATAACTTCGGTTCCTCCACATTTTAGACCTAGCACTCCTTCATAAAATTTTAAGGTTTCTTCTAAGTTTTTTACTGCTACCCCTATGTGATCAACCTTTTTTACCATTACACTACCTCCTTTATTTTTTCATTAGTTCTATTATTGAATCTTTTGCAGTATATGGGTCAATTTTCCTTGTAACTACTTTATTAGACAATTCATCTAGAATGTCTTCCTCTTCAGCCTTAGACATAATCATATCAAATAGATCCTCTTCTACAAGTTTAATTAGTTCTAATCTTGTATTTCTATTTCTTCGCTCTTCAAGTTTTTTGGTATCTTCTAAATAACTTCTATGCTCTAAAAGTTTATCAAGTAACTCATCTATTCCCCTATTTTTCCCTGCAGATACCTGTAAAACGGGAGGTCTGTAGTCAGATTTTTCATTTAAATCTAAATTCATTTCTATTTCAAGTGCCGTTTTGTCTGCGCCATCTAAGTCAGATTTATTAATGGCAAATACATCTGCAATCTCCATTATCCCAGCTTTTATAGCTTGAATATCATCACCCAAATTCGGTACCATGACCATCAGTACTGTATCAGCCATTTTTACAATATCTATTTCAGATTGACCAACCCCTACAGTTTCTATAAATATATAGTCAACCCCATATATGTCTAGGATTTTTACTGCTCCTTGAGTTGCTTTAGAAAGTCCACCTAAGTAGCCTCTAGTTCCCATACTTCTAATAAATACATCTTTGTCCAATGCTAAATCACTCATTCTTATTCTATCCCCTAGTATAGCCCCTCCTGTAAATGGGCTAGTTGGGTCAATAGCAATAATCCCTACCTTCTTGCCTCTTTTTCTTAATTCCTTTGTCAATCTATCAGTAAGAGTACTTTTACCACTGCCAGGAGGTCCTGTTATTCCAATAACATAAGCATTCCCTGTATGTTTGTATAGTTCCTTTATTATTCTAAATCCTTCTTCTTCATTATTTTCAACCATTGTTATAAGTCTAGCACAGGCCCTCTTATCTCCATTTAATAACCTTTCTTCTAAATTCAAATTAAGCACCACCTGTTATCTTTTTAAATGGTTCTCTATATACTCCACAATATCCTTAGTAGATGTTCCTGGTGTAAATATTGCTTCTACCCCAGCTTCTTTAAGCCCATCAATATCTTCTTCTGGAATTACTCCTCCGCCTATAATCAAAACATCGTCTACGCCTTGTTCTCTAAGTAGATTTACTACCTTTGGAAACAAGTGATTGTGAGCTCCTGAAAGAATACTCATAGCTACTACGTCCACGTCTTCTTGCACAGCTGCGGCAACAATTTGTTCTGGTGTTTGCCTTAAGCCTGTGTATATAACTTCCATTCCAGCATCCCTTAATGCTCTAGCTACTACTTTAGCTCCTCTATCATGTCCATCTAATCCTGGTTTTGCAACCAAAACTCTAATAGGCTTATCCATTTTTTTGCCTCCTTTTAAATATTAAATTATAATATTACAGATTGTTCATATTCACCAAATACTTCTCTTAAAACTCCACAAATTTCTCCTAGTGTTGCATAAGTTTTAACTGCATTTACTATATAAGGCATTAGATTCTCTTCACTTTCTGCTACTTTTCTTAATGTATTTAGAGTTTCTTCTACCTTTTCATTATCCCTTTCATTTCTTAACTCAGATAGTTTTCTTCTTTGAAGTAATTCCATTTCAGGATCTACCCTCAATATATCCTTCTTTTGGTCTTCTTCTATTTGGAACTTATTTACACCAACTACGATTTGTTCTTGACTTTCTATAGCCATCTGATAATTGTACGCACTATTTTGAATTTCTTTTTGAATATATCCCTTTTCGATTGCCTTTGGTGCACCACCTAATTCATCTATTCTTTCAATATACTTCATAGCTTCTTCTTCTATTTGGTTTGTCAAACTTTCAATATAGTAAGAACCTGCTAATGGATCTATTGTATCTGCAACTCCACTTTCATGTGCCACTATTTGTTGAGTTCTTAAAGCTATTCTTACAGATTCTTCAGTTGGTAATGCTAATGCTTCATCTCTAGAATTTGTATGTAGAGATTGAGTTCCTCCAAGAACTGCTGCAAGAGTCTGAATAGTAACTCTAATTATATTATTATCTGGTTGTTGAGCAGTAAGTGTTGAACCTGCTGTTTGTGTATGGAATTTAAGCATCATAGATTTTTCTTTCTTTGCTTTAAATCTATCTTTCATTATTCTAGCCCATAGTCTTCTAGCTGCTCTAAACTTAGCCACTTCCTCTAATAAGTTATTGTGTGCATTGAAGAAGAATGATAGTCTAGGAGCAAAATCATCTACATCTAATCCAGCTTTAAGCGCTGCTTCAACATATGCAATTCCATCTGCAAGAGTAAAAGCAACTTCTTGAACTGCAGTAGATCCTGCTTCTCTAATGTGATAACCACTAATACTTATTGTATTCCATTTTGGAACTTCTTTTGAACAATATCCAAATATATCTGTTATAAGTCTCATTGATGGTTCTGGTGGGAAAATATATGTTCCTCTTGCAATATATTCCTTCAAAATATCATTTTGAATTGTTCCTCTTAATTTATCTTTTGATACACCTTGCTTTTCAGCTACAGCTATATACATTGCCAATAGCACACTAGCTGGTGCATTAATAGTCATAGATGTACTAACCTTATCTAACGGAATTCCATCAAATAATATTTCCATATCTTTTAGTGAGTCAATTGCAACTCCAACCTTACCTACTTCACCTTCACTTAGTGAATGGTCAGAATCATAGCCTATTTGTGTAGGTAAATCAAAAGCTACACTAAGTCCTGTTTGACCTTGTTCTAATAAGTACTTATATCTTTTATTTGATTCTTCAGCTGTTGCAAAACCAGCATATTGTCTCATAGTCCAGAGTCTGCCTCTATACATTGTAGGTTGAACTCCTCTTGTGAAAGGATACGCACCAGGAAAACCTAGTTTTTCTTTATAATCCAATTCTTCAATATCTACTGGAGTATACAATCTTTCAGTTACCATTTCTGAACTATTTGCGAATCTTTCTTTTCTCTCTGGGAATCTATCTAAGACCTTTTGGACTTTTCCATCTTCCCATTGTTTCTTTGTTTCTTTTACTACTGCCACCTTCTTTTCATCAAACATACTTTAACCTCCTCAATTTAAAGTATAAAAAGAAATCATTTTCCCTATGTCTTAATTTTTTATCCCTATAGTCTATTATATTATACAATCTGTGTTTTTTTGCAACATTTATTTCAAAAATTTATTAAAATGAAGTAAATATTTCATTTTTAATTATAACACCTCTACACCAAATCTTCAATTTCTTTAATAAAAAAGGTTTCTATCGAAAAATTATAAGGAAAACCACACTTCCCTATTAGTTATAAAAAAGGCAAAAAAAGCAGTTAACTAAAGTTAACTGCTTTTATACACTCATAAATATTTCTTCAAATTCTTTTGAATCAAGAGTTTCTCTTTCAAGTAACGCTTGTGCAACTACATGAAGTTTATCAATATTTTCTTTTAAAAGTTGTTCTGACTTTTGGTAAGCCTTATCTATTATATTTCTCATTTCTTTATCAATTGATGCTGCAACTTCTTCACTGTAATTTCTTGCTCTACCAAAGTCTCTTCCTATAAACACTTCTTCATCATCTGTTCCATACGTCATAGGTCCAAGTTTGTCACTCATACCATAATGAGTAACCATCTTTCTAGCAAGCTTAGTAGCTCTTTCAATATCATTTTGTGCACCTGTACTAATATCTTCTAGAATAAGCGCTTCAGCTACTCTTCCTCCTAGCATTTGGACTATTTCATCTTCCATCTGATTCTTAGTCATATATGATCTATCTTCTTCTGGCAAATACGCTGTAAATCCTCCTGCCATACCCCTTGGTATAATTGTTACCATATGAACTGGATCGGAATTTGGAAGAAGTCTAGCTGTAACTGCATGACCAGCTTCATGATAAGCAGTAAGTTTTCTTTCCTTTTCACTTATTACTCTACTCTTCTTCTCTGGTCCTGCCAATACCTTAATAGAAGCTTCTTCAATTATATTCATTGGTATTTCTTTTAAATTATTTCTAGCTGTCAATAGTGCAGCTTCATTAACCAAATTTTCAAGGTCAGCTGGAGTAAATCCAGGTGTTCTCTTTGCTACAACTTCTAAATCCACATCTTCTGCTAATGGCTTTTTTCTTGTATGAATTTTTAATATTTGTTCTCTTTCTCTTACATCAGGAACTCCTACATATACTTGTCTGTCAAATCTACCAGGTCTCAATATAGCAGGGTCTAATATATCTGGCCTATTTGTAGCTGCCATAACTATTATACCTTCATTAGTTCCAAAGCCGTCCATCTCAACTAGCAATTGATTTAGAGTTTGCTCTCTTTCATCATGACCACCACCAAGACCGGCTCCTCTTTTTCTGCCAACTGCGTCAATTTCATCTATAAAAACTATGCAAGGGGCATTTTTCTTAGCCTGTTCAAATAAATCTCTTACACGACTGGCACCAACACCAACAAACATTTCAACAAAGTCAGAACCACTTATGCTGAAAAATGGTACACCAGCTTCTCCAGCAACAGCTTTACTTAAATAAGTTTTACCTGTTCCAGGAGGGCCTACAAGAAGTACACCTTTAGGTATTCTTGCACCTAATTCAATATATTTTCTAGGGCTTTTTAAGAAATCTACTATTTCTTTAAGCTCTTCTTTTTCTTCTTTTAAACCTGCAACATCTTCAAAGGTAACTCTTTCACTATCATCATCTTTATGCATTCTAGCTTTACTCTTTCCAAAAGACATTACCCTATTGCCTCCACCTTGGGACTGTTGCATAAAGGTAAACCATATTATTACAAATACTAATATCACAAAAATAGTTGGAAGTACATTTAGTATCCAAGGAGTACCTGCTTCTTCTTCTCCTTTATAGGACTTAATCTTGCCCTCTTCTACCTGTGGTTCTGCATATCTTTTATAAGTGTCTACAAGCTCCAAAGGTAGTATCGTTGTAAACTGGGTACCATCCTTTAACTTCCCTTGTATAGTTATTCCCCCAGCAGTACTAGTACTCTTTATACTTTCAACTTCTTCTTTTTGTAAATGTCCAATAAGCTGTGTAGAGTCTATTTCAACAATTGGTTCTACATCTTTTCCAACCATTTCTACAACCAAAATTATAATAATGAGTATAAGCAAATAAAAACTTACACCCCTGAAAAATTTTTTCAAACTAAGTCCTCCCTTCTAATGCTGGACATACTCATATATTCTCAAATTATAACACATATAATTCAAAAAAACAATAATACACATAAGTAACATTTACTTATTTTAACATACACTTATTTTCTTAGTGATGACACAAAGGGAAGATTTCTATATTTTTCTGCATAGTCTATACCATAACCAACAATAAATTCATCTGGCACTACAAATCCAGTATAGTCTACAGGCACATTCACTTTTCGTCTTTCTGGTTTATCAAGAAGAGTACATATCTTAACACTTTTCGCTCCCCTCTTTTTTAAATTATCAGTTATATAGCTAAGAGTAAGCCCAGTGTCGATTATATCTTCAACAATCAATATATCTTTGCCCTCAACATCAGCATCTAAATCTTTTACTATCCTTACCACTCCTGATGACTCTGTTGAATTTCCATAACTAGATACAGCTAAGAATTCCATTGTTATTGGTAAATCTATACGTCTAGCTAAATCCGACATAAAAATGGCAGCCCCTTTAAGTATACAAACCAACATCAAATCCTTACCCTCATAATCCTTTGTTATCTGTTCTCCTAACTCCCTTACTCTCTTTTCTAGTTCTTCTTCAGAGACAAGCACTTCTTTAGTCATATCCTCCATTATTATCCTCCTTAAATTTGATTGTTTTTTATATATTTTACTACCAAGACATTTTTTGTCCCAGGGGTAATTTTATAATATTCACTAATTCTCATTCCAATAATCCATACGATATTATCTTCATCCACTAATATGGGAATAGTATCTCTGTCTGGAATAGGAACTTTTTCATCAATAAAATAATCTTTAAGCTTTTTAGTTCCTTTCATTCCAAAAGGAATAAATGCATCTCCTGGCAATCTATTTCTAATTCTTAGAATGCCTACTATTCTATCATAATCAAAATATTTAATAAACCTATCTTTAAAATTAAACTTAACTTCTTCAACTGGTAAAACTTTAGTTTCAATAGTAAAACCCAACTCCTCAAAATATGTATAGTCCCCAAGAGAAATACTCTGATTATATGAAACTTTCTCTTCTCCTTTATCAACTTCTATAATTAGATCGTCATAGCTTGTCTTAGCTTTTATACAGTTGATTAAGTCAATACTCTTTCCTGTTTCTCCTCTAAATAATTCTACCACATCTCTAATATGAGTTTCTGTAATCCCTTGAAGATTACCTACTAAATTTCCAATGCAATGTCTTATTATTCTAAACTCAATTGCTTCATGTTCAGATAAAAACTTATCCCTACATAAAATTATACTATTTCCATCCTCAAATTTCACTATCTCTTTGTATTTTTCATAAGAAAGTTTCTTAAGAAAACTACTATCCCTTTGAGAAGTCACAGAAATCCTCCAAAGTGTATCTATTATATTGGGATTAAAATTTTCCTCTATATAAGGAATTAATTCTAATCTTATTTTGTTTCTGCTGTAAATAGGTTCTAAATTCGTTCTATCTAATCTAGTTTTTATTTTATTTGTTTTTATATATTTTTCAATTTCACTTCTAGAAATACCTAAAATTGGTCTAATAATATCATCATTTTTGTACTCCATACCTTTTAGACCATCAATTCCTGTCCCTCTCATAAACCTCATCATTAACGTTTCAGCTTGATCGTCTTTGTTGTGAGCTACCGCAATTTTTCCACCACCTAATGATGATGTTATTTCTCTAAAAAACTTATATCGGAGTATTCTTCCAGCATCTTCAGATGAAATTTTGTGTTCTCTCGCATATCCATCCATATCAATTCTTCTAGAATAATAAGGAATACCATTTTTCAAGGCCTCATCTTTTACGAACTGTTCATCTTCGTCAGCCTCTATTCCTCTAACACCATGATTTACATGGGCAACATAAATAGAAAAAGGTATTTCCTTACGAATTTCCATAAGAACATATAAAAGTGCCATAGAGTCAGGACCTCCCGATACCCCTATTAGCACCTTACCATGAGATTCAATCAATCCATATCTTTTTATGCACTCCATAACCTTATTTTTCATATCATTACCACCTATTTTTACTTTTGTTATACTCTCTACATATAATACCCTTTCCCTCTAAAAAAACCAAACTTTTATACCAAATATTATTGAAAATATACAAAAAATAATACTCCCAACAAAAAAGTAATCTATCATTTGAAATTCTATATGAGTATTTTTAAAATTCCAAGATAGTTTGATTAAATCTGATTTATACTTACTTAATGATACATATGTACCCATCAATCCACTTTTTAAAATATTTTTTATATTTTTACTTAATCTTGATGCTTCAATCTTAGTAATTATCTCTGCCAGTTCATATATAACAGGACTATATTCTCTATTAAATATTAAAGATACTATAATCATAGAGGTAGTAAATATAATCTGTTCTGAGTATTTATTATTTTTAGCATTTCTCCATGAAATCAAATTATAACATGGTGTATATTCTATCATAGATTTATTTTTTTCTACAACTCCACCAAAATCAATAAAATAAATATGCTTGCCATTATCCAATAAAATATTTTCCAACTTCATATCAGTATACTTAAATCCTAGCTTATAAACATCTTCTAAAAATTTAGCTATTTTTAATCCCATATCAAAAATAGTATTTAGAGACAACTTATTCTTTTTTGCATATTCTTTTAAGTTGTCCCCTCTAATATAGTCCATTACAATAAAATGATAAATGCTACCTTCAATTTCCCAATCATCATAATCATAAACTTTAGGAATGGAAAGTAAGCTCTTAAGTTTATCCATTACATAATATTCTCTAGTAATAGAAGAAGTGTTTTTGGATATTTTTATAGCCCTTATGAATCCAATGCTATCTCTAACTTTAAATATTTCACCAAAAGCACCCTCTCCTATTTTTTCTAATAAGGTGTAAGTTTTTTTATTCCATTTTCCCCTTATCACAACCATATTGCTCACCTAAATAATATAGTCCTCGAGAACCCCCTCTTCTCTCTCTAACATATTTTCATTAAGAAGCATGTCAATACCCCCTTTTAAAGCAGGTCCTGTTGGAGTTATACCTCCTATGGTTATAGACTCCATATGCTCCTGTAAGTATGCAATATCGGATGTGAAATCAGAAAGGATTTCGTAAAAAGCCTCCTCCCCTGGATAAGTTATAACTCCTACTTCCGATTTCCCCTTTCTTTCTTTTAAAAATCTCAACAATTCTAATACACTCATTTTTGAGGCCCTGATTTTATTCTTCATACTACCACTAGTATCTAGTATCAAAAGACACTTAATTGGTATCTCATCTTCCAACCTTTCCATCATATTTATTATCTTACCTCTAGTTTTTGGAGATATTTCTCTTATGTCCTTGTCTATTATACCTTTAAGTTCTTTGTTTACTAATTCTTCAATACTTCTATGAACAGAGGCTACTGTCACCATACTTAGTGCATTAGAGAGATTCTCCAAGTTTGTTATTTGGCAAACCCCTCCTCCATTTAAAGCAATCTCTTCTACTTCTACTAATGGCATTTCTTTGGCATTATTTTTTACAATTCCTATGGTATTAACCCTTATACCATTTTCATAAGCCTTCTTTGCTACTTCAACAGGACTTATCCCCAAATTAGATTCACCATCAGTCACTAGGACTATCTGTTTAAAAGTCATAATTTCACTCCCATTCTCTTTTTATGGATTATTAACAATTGTCATAACTTTATTCATTATATGAATGTTTGTCTACATTTATTAATTATCCTTTTAAGAGAATGGTTAAAATTCAGCTTAGAAAAAATCGTCCTATTGCTTTACCTTCCATACCTTGGTTACCAAAACTGTCATATCATCTTTGATACCATCCTTAGAAACCTTCTTAGCTTCCTTCAAAATCATATTAGCGATAGTTTGAGGATTTAAACTATCTATATTCTCCATCACCTCTATCATCCATTTTTCTTTATTGCACACTTCTTCATTTGATTCTAAAACTCCATCAGAAATCATAATAACAAAATCACCATCATCTAAGGCCTCTTCATATATTTCTAAATCCAAATCCTTCAACATACCTACTGGTAATGAATGAGAACTTATGACCTCTACCTTATCTTTTTTCTTAATAAATGTAGGAGCAGCACCTGTTTTTATAGCTTCAAGTTTCCCTGTATACAAATCAATATTGCCAATATCCAATGTAGTAAAAATTTCATCCCCTGATTTCAACATCAAAATAGAATTAATAGTCTTTAGACCAAGTTCTATATCAAGTCCTGCTTCTAAAAACTTTTCCAATAAGGATATAGCTATAGTACTTTCAAAACTTGCCTTTCTACCTACCCCCATACCATCACTTAGTGCTGCAAAATACTTGTTTTTCTCTTCTCCGAAAGTAAAAGAATCTCCTGATATATTATTATCTGACTCATTGCTTTTAGCAATCTTTGTAATGGCACTAAATCTATTAGCCCTTGCTAATTTATATCTAGTCAATTCTTTTGGTCTGATATTATTTACTATGAACTCACCACTTAAAGGTATACCTATAACTTCAGATACTATGTCTCTAACACTTTCCAGGGAGTTTTCATTTTTAAAATATTTATTTACCTCAACATAGATTTCAAAATCATTACCATCAAACTCAGCCACAGTTACACCCGCTACATCCACTCCAGATGATCTTAATGCAGAATAAACACTTCCTTCCACCTCTGGATTAAATGAAATCTCTTTGTTTATATCTTTCATAATCTCTTCCATTATTTTAGATATACCAATAAGTTGTTCTGATACAAGTTTTCTATTTTCCGCTAGTTTTCTCTCCCACATATAATTAATCCTATATCGTTCAAAAACACTGTTAGTTTTTTCAATTATCTGTTCTGTATTGATACAGGTGTTAACAAAGAGTTCTGGAAGACTGTCTTCATGAATTTCACCAGTCATCTCCAATGAAGCTAACAAATTGAAAAAAGAATAATAAGTTGTATACAGATCTTCCTTCCAACAAAATTTTCTCATTGAACATTTGTTGCAAGTTTCCTTTGCAACTTGATCTATCAAATGAGTTACATTATCTGTACATATATCTTCATTTTCAACTGCCTTTACAAAGATATTCCCTAATTCATTGAATATTTCTGATACATCTGATAGTTTTTTCGTTGTCAAATCTGATATTCTATCACTATTGTATGAATCATTTTTATCTACTGCCAAACTTTTTAATGAATCATTAAAAACATTTTCTAAAAAAAACCTTGATAATACAAAGAATAATAAAAGACCAATAGACAGTTCCTTATAGTTTAAAAAGCTTGTACTAAATCCATTTATATAGAAACTTATAATACAATTTCCAAGTATAAATCCTAACATCGATCCTATTTTCCCTAAATCCTTAAAAACACCAGATAAAAGACCCGAAAACCCGAATATTGCTAAAATAAAAGGCATATCCACTTGAGCTATATAAGAAATCATTCCTACTATAACACCTATGCCAGCACCTAATGATGCACCAAAATAATATCCAAAAGTTAATACAATAGAAATACTTATAATATTCTTTATAGATATTGTAGACAATCCCATATCTCCTAATCCTGCGATAGCAAGAGATAGAGTTATAAAAACACATATTATTTCTTCACTTGTATACTTGCACTTGTAGTTTTGTTCTATTTTAGGAATACTATATGAAAAAATATAAGATAATGTAAATACAACTAATCCCTCAAATGTAATCATCACAATATCATAAATAAATACATCCTTAAATATAAACAAATCAAAAAGACTAACTCCTAGAAATACTATTGAAGATAAAATTGAAGTCTTTAATATAGTCATCTTTCTATTTTTACTCAATTGGGTATTGAGCACATAGATAAGTCCTGCTGCAAACAAATAATTATATCCACTTAATCCATGAAAGCTAATTATACCTAAGAGAACTGATATTAATGATATAAAAGAAAAACTAGTACCTATACTGGCTGATAGAAAAGAAATTCCAAATGGTGTTAATCCTTTTATTATTCCTGCTCTAGATATAAAGAAGCCTAATATGCCAATTAGGATATAACACCTTTTAAAGACCATCTTCTGTACAGTTTTTTTCTCCTTTAATGAGAGCACCGCCGTTCTACTATCCAACATTAAAATCACCCCTACTATTATTTTCATCTTCATAATAGCAGAAAAAATATGCAATAATTGTCAATACTAGTTGCCTAACCAAAAGAATATTTAGACAAAATTTCATACCATCTTTTAAAATATCCCTATTTTTGGTTAATCTAAAATAGTTAATGTTAACCTTATACCTAAGTGATATCAACGGCTTTAAGTTGAAGTGACATAAATATACATTTAATGTGAATTTTTGTCCTTTTAACTTATGTAACATCTCTCAAAAACTAAAAAAAACCGGAATGGTCCGGTTTTTTTAAAAACTCATGCTACTTTTACCACGAGATCTAGCTCCAGAGCCTCTCTTAGTTTCTCTGCTCTTCAACTGATCTTGTCTTTCATTACTTTCTTTCAAAAACATTGAAAGTTTATCTTCAAAAGACATATTCTTTTGCTTATTATCAGTTTTTTCCCAATCAATTTCAATTGGCATGTTGGACTTTGGTTTAGCTTGTCTAATGGAAAGGCTAATCTTTCCATCCTTGCTTATAGATAGAATCTTCACTTTAACTTTTTGTTCTCTTTTTAAATAATCACTTACCTTCTCTACATAATCATCTGATATTTCAGAAATATGGACTAATCCATTCTTTCCTTCTGGTAGTTGAACAAAAGCACCAAAGTTTGTTATTCCGGTAACAGTGCCTTCAACTACTTCACCAACAGCTACGGGCATAAATAAATAATTCCTCCTTAAAATATATTGTATTTACTCATAAGTATATATTAGAATACATGATATGTCAATCTGGTCAGTTACTGTTCTTGTTTAAAAATGGGTCTTTATTCTTATCTTTATCTACATAGATTATTTCTCTTGGTTTTACCATTCTAAGCTCTTCTCTTGCTACTTTTTCAACAAATTCCAACGAATCACTATTTTTGATTTTACTATCTAATTCTTTTATTTCAGTTTGAAGGACTTCTATTTCTTTTTGGTTTTTTGCCCTTTCAGCCTCAAGTTCTTTCATCATACTTCTTTGGGATATTAAGGTACTTACTATATATATGACAAATATAAAGATTAATACATGTCCAAACCTTATTCTTCCCTTGTTTTTCACCTTTCCTTTAGCCATAATTACCACCTCATAAATCATATTCTACACAGATTTAAAAAATCCTTTATTTCTTATTAGAAATTAACTTAAAATATTTTTTCATATTTTTAATACTATGTTTACAAGCTTGTTTAGCTTTTTTATGTTTGTTAATGTATGGCTTTAATATAGTTTTAAGAAAACAAAAAGGTAAAAGTAAAATTTTGTAGATTTTTTCTACTATAGTAAATAAAATCTTTAATATTTTAATAAATAATGGATAAATTATTTTGCTTAATATTTTAATATATAGAAAAACCCCTAAACATAGACCAACAAATAAATATCCTCTTAATTCTCCAAAACTACTTTTTATTAAGATATAAAACGTTATAGCTACTACTATTATCCAAAATATTAGATCTCCAATAAAAGTCTTAAACTTATTAGGCTTAATATAATATCTAAAAGCCTTGTATATATCAAAAAATAAGCCTATAATAAGTCCACCATAAAAAAGAGTTAAAAATATATAAAGTTGCACTTTAATAGAATTGTCCATATTTCATCTCCAAAATCATTTAAACATTTTACCTAATATATTGCCCTTAGAACCAAATTCCTTATTACTGTAAACTATTCCATTTATAACTCCATCTATTTTTACATTTCCATCTTCTAAATTTAGTTTGTTGATATTAAGACCTTCTCCCTTTACAGTAATACCTCCTTTTATGGTGTTTAGTAAAATAATATTGTCATTAAAGCTTTCTACCTGCTCAACTCCTGTTATAGTTAGTTTTTTTCTGTCTTCTAAATATATGTTTTGATTTTTAAATTTTATATTGTTATCGCTCACAAATATCCCCCCTACATACATACTATTAAATAATATGTATAAAAAGGAGCGTTTATTACATAAACTCATATACAAAAACAATAAATAGGACAGAGGCTATCCACTGTCCTATTTGCCTATAATACTTTATATAATTCCTGCGCCTTATCCTTTGGTACATTATCCATTACAGCAGTTACTTCTACCTTCATGGAACCATTCCCAAAACTCACCTCTATTATATCTCCTACTTTTATTTCATCACCTGGTTTTGCTATTTTATCATTTAGTTGTACTCTTCCTTGTTCACATGCTTCTTTAGCTACTGTTCTTCTCTTAATAATTCTTGAATTCTTTAAATACTTATCTATTCTCATACTGACACCTCTCTCCAATAGCATATACTAACTATCATTAACCAACTCTTGTGCCATTTGGAACTGGTTTCTCTGGTTGAGCAAGCACTGGTATTATTCCATCTTGATACCCTATATCAAATAACATTCCTTCAGAAACTTCACCTGCCATTTTCTTTGGTGGCAAGTTTACTATGAATAGCGCTTGTTGTCCTACTATTTCAGTTGGATCTTCCCTTTCACCTTTCATTCCTACTAAAATTGTCCTTGTAAATTCTCCAAAATTAACAGTAAATTTTAAAAGTTTATTTGACTTTTCAATATCTTCTACTGATTCGATAGTTCCCACCCTTATATCAATTTGATCTAGAACATCTAAGGTAATATTAGGTTTAACTTTAGCTGTCACAATTACCCCTCCTAAAATATATTGTATTTGAAAAAAACCAGGTCACTTGACCTGATTTTTTTTATAAACAATTTTACTTGTTTACTGATTCTTTTAAAGCTTTTCCTGCTTTAAATACTGGTGCCTTTGAAGCTGGAATTTGAATAACTTCTTCAGGATTTCTTGGATTTCTTCCTTCTCTAGCTTTTCTTTCTCTAACTTCAAATGTTCCAAAACCTACAAGTTGAACTTTTTCTCCACTTGCTAATGCTTCTTCAACAGCTTTCATAAATGCATTTAATGCACTTTCTGTGTCTTTCTTAGTTAAATTAGCCTTTTCAGCCATACTAGCAATTAATTCTGCTTTGTTCATAATCAATTCCTCCTCACAAAATGTTTAAATCAATACATATAGCATATTCTATGTTTTTTCTTAAAATCCTTCTTTTTTAGTCTTTTTATAGTGTTATTTATTTTTATATATCTTAGCTTCATCCCATAGTGTATCCATTTCTTCTAAACTCATTTCTTTTAAATCTAATTTTAATTCTTTACTTCTCTCTTCCATATAAGCAAATCTGTCAATAAACTTATTAATGGTCTTGTTTAATGCCACCTCTGGATTAATATTTAAGAACCTACAAACATTTACGATGGCAAACAATAAATCTCCCAGTTCTTCTTCTATTTTTCCAAGATCACCACCTTTAAATAAATTCAACGCTTCTAGCACTTCGTTCCACTCTTCAACTACTTTTTCCATAGCTCCATCTATGCTGTCCCAATCAAAGCCTATATCTGCAGCTCTACCTTGAACTTTAATACTTCTCATAAGAGCAGGTAGTTTTGGTATATCTTTTAGTCTATCTGTGTAACCATCAATGTTACGGCCCTTAAATTTTATTTCATTCCAATTATATACTACTTCATCGGATTTTTCTACTTTTTTTTGCTTAAAAACATGAGGATGTCTTAAAATTAATTTATTGCATATGTTTGAAGTCACATCCCATATATTAAAATAACCTTCTTCTCTAGCTATTTGGCTATGGAATATCACTTGAAGAAGTAAATCTCCTAATTCCTCAGATAAATTATCCATATCACCTTTATCTATGGCATCTACAACTTCATACGCTTCTTCAATTACGCATTCTCTAATGGACTGATGAGTCTGTTCTACATCCCAAGGACAACCCTCGTCACCTCTAAGCCATTCCATAATACTTAGGAGATCATTCATATCATAAATTTTTTTATTTATTTTGTCCACTCTAGGAATATATATACTTGTCAAGTAGTTAATATCATCAAGTCTATCTAATTCATACAATGGAATATTGTAAATCTTCTCTTCTCCTTTGACACCAGCACTGTTTATAACATATATTTCATATTCATCCCCATATATCTCAGATAATGCTAATTTTACAGAAGAAGCAATTCTACTATTGTAAACTTGGGTAATTATGTTTCCACCATTTATATCCACATATTCACCTTTTATGTTTAAACCATCTATTATCTTTAATCCATTAACTGGATCATGCCCTACAGCTAATAATATAGGGTCAATAAAACTCATCCCAGGTATTATTTCTATATCTATATTTTCATCTTTACCCTTATTAAGGAGTATATCAACAGTTTTTTCTGCAACTAAAGGATTCCCTGGTACAAAGTAGTTTACTACCTTGTGTTTTTTAACTTCTTCTATTAAATCTTGAACTATAAAATCATATACCTTTTGAAAATTTTCACCATTTTCATATACGTGATCATAAGAAGTATATGGAATACATCTCTCATTTAAATACTCAATAGTAGGATGTATCTTTGTCCTTAAAATATTTAAATCTCCACTATTTAACCTTTCTATAGCACCAAGAGTTAATGAATTTGTATCGCCAGGTCCCAATCCTACAACATATATTTTATCCATAGCAGTTTCTCCTTTGTACAATATGATTATAAGCATCAATACCATTATATCAATATATTAACACATTTAGCAAAGTTCTATGAGTTTATATTTTCAATAATTTAATTTTTACTAGTTTATTTGCGATTTTATCTCCTTTTGGTAGCATCTTAAAATCTTCATATTTTAGTGAACCAGTTCTCAGTAGCAATACAAAATATACCACAACTCCCATCAAAATCGCCACAATTGTAGCAAATCTATCTCCTACAAGTGAATTAAGCAATACATGGCATAACTTTGCAACTACAGCCATACCTAAAGCCGAAATAAATGGTTTCACAAGTACCTCACTTGTCTTGAACTTAATCTTAGTATATTTCCTCACACTCATAATATCCAACACAGCAGCAATTAAATATGCAACAACAGTACTAATAGCTGCCCCCTTAACGTTAATATTAGGTATACTTGTAAGGGTATAAGTAAGAACTGTTTTAATAACCGCACCTACAAACAAGTTCCTTACAGGAATAATAGGTCTACCTAACCCTTGAAGGATTGCTGTAAGAGATTGTACTAATGTTAAAAAAACAACTCCAAAAGCTAATACTTGAAGGATTTCTCCTGTACTATTTAAAGATTCTAAAGTATTTTTAAAATACAATAATCTAATTATAGGTTTAGCTAGTACAAAAAGCCCAAAGGCACTTGGAAGACCAATTAATAGTGTCATTCTTACCCCTGAAGATACTATGTTTTTAATCTCACCATATTTTTTCCTAGTATGTGCATCTGAAATAGCTGGTACTAAACTTATAGCTAAAGCCATTGAAAAAACTTGAGGTAAATTAATTAATGTTTGGGCAAGACCTTTTAATTGGCCATATAAATTATTTGCCTCAAATTCACTAAATCCTATTGCTTGCAATCTTCTCATAACTAAAACGGCATCTATTGTATCCATAATAGGAGCTATAGAAGCACCAATAGTTATTGGAATTGCTATTATCAATAGTGACTTAATAATTTCACCAGTAGTTTCTTCTTTATAATTTGAACTCTGACTAATTTCGTTTTTGATTTCACTTTTTTTAGATAAATAAATTAACACCATGGCAACCGTTCCTGCAACAGCCCCCATTGAACCTCCAAAAGAAGCTCCACCAGCTGCTATAGGGATACCCTTATCTAATAAATAATAAGTGAGAAACAAACCTACAATCACTCTAAAACTCTGTTCTGAAACTTGTGATATAGCAGTTGGAGTCATCGATTGTCTCCCTTGAAAATATCCCCTAAAAGCCGACATAATTGGTACAAATAATAAAGCTGGAACTAAAGCAATAAGTGCATAATATGCATTTTTATTCCCCAATGATTCAACAATATTTTCTGCATTTATAAAAACAAACAAACTAGTAAGTACACCACAAATTACAAGTCCAGATAATGCGACTTTAAAAACTTTGTGTGCCCCTCTATAGTCTTCTAGGGCTCTTTTTTCAGATACTAGCTTTGCCACTGCTACTGGAAATCCCGATGTAGATATTGTTAGTAGCAATACATAGAGGGGATATGCAGTCTGATAATACCCCATTCCTTCAGTCTTAATAATATTGCTTATAGGAATCCTATAAAAAGCTCCTAGTATCTTAACAATTATCCCTGCGATTCCTAATATAGCTGCACCCTTTAAAAAATTCTCCTTAGTCATATTTAGCCTCCTAAAACTTCTCATTTACTATTAGTAATAAACTACATTATATCAAAGATATATTTCAGAAGGAACATCTTTATTACAGAAATAATTAAGCCTACCTAATAGGTAGGCCATTTTAGCTTTCCATTTGTTTTGATAAAAAGTTTGCAGCTGTTTCAGCTAGCTTTAATTCAATTTCACCCATGCTAATACCAGGTTCTTTTGATATGAATATAACAGATCCTATTGGATCTCCTTGCATTACAATAGGAACTATTATTTGTGCTACATACTTATCTGAATTTTCATCTTCAAAAAATAACCTTACAGGTTTATTGTTTCCTGTAGTACTATACACTGTTCTATTTTCCATCATTTTTTCTAAGTCTTGACTCACTCTGTTGTCTAAATATTCTTTTCTAGAACCACCAGATACAGCTATAATGGTGTCTCTATCAGTTATAACTACCATATGATTAATAGTTTCATACAACGCTTCACAATATTCAGTTGCAAATTCATTTAATTCCCCTATAGGAGAATATTTCTTAAGAATAACTTCGCCTTCTCTATCAGTAAATATTTCTAGTGGATCCCCTTCTCTTATTCTCAAAGTTCTTCTGATTTCTTTAGGGATAACTACCCTACCTAAATCATCTATTCTTCTAACTATTCCTGTAGCTTTCATTTTTTCCCTCCTTATGTATTTAGTTTCTATTGTATGTTTATTATTTTACTTAAAAGAATATTTTATACATCAGTGGTAAAGTTAACTTAATGTAATACATTAAGTTAACTTTAAATTAAAAGACCTTATAGCATGCTATAAGGTCTTTGATTACTTTTCAGTTTTTGCTTTCTCTTGTTTCTCTTCTTTTTCCATATAAGTTTTTACTTTTGCTTCTTCTCTTAATTTCTTGATATTTTCTTGATATTTAATGTTTTTTAGATTTTCCATTACTTCTTCTTTTAAATCTTCATAGTTTTCTAATCTTTCTTCTACTTTGATTATATGATAGCCATAATCACTTTGAACAGGGTCACTTACCTTTCCAGGTTCTAATGAAAATGCAACTTCTTCAAACTGTGGTACCATATCACCTTTTCTAAAGTATCCTAAATCTCCGCCATTAACAGCTGAGCCTGAATCAATGGATTCTTTGCCAGCTAATGCATGAAAATCCTCTCCATTTTTAAGCTTTTTAAGTATATTCTTAGCTTGTTCTTCTGTTTCAACTAATATATGACTAGCTTTAACTTTTGTATATTTATCTTTATTTTCTTCAAAATGTTTTTTTGCTTCTTTTTCATCAATCTTTAATCCTTCGATGTACTTAGATCTATATTTATCAATGATCATTTCTGTTTTGATTCCTTCTTTAAAATACTCTTCAGTTAAATTATTTTCACTTAAAAATGTCTTATATTTCTCATCGCTACCTAATACTTCTTTATAACTTTTTATTTGATTATTTACTTCATCATCTGTAACAGTAATTTCTTCTTTTTTTGCATTTTCTAATATTATCTTTTCCATAATAATTTTTTCTAACACTTGCTCTTTAATAGCTTCTTCAAAAGTCTTACCATTTCCTGCATCTTTACTCATGATGTCTTCCCCAAACTGTTTTTTATATACATTCTTATACATATCAAAATCCTTATCAAACTCTGTTTTAGAGATAGTATCCCCATTTACTTTTGCTACAGCATCTTTTGGAGTTTTGTCACAACCAGCTAGAGTAAATGTAGCTAAAACTACTAATGCTAAAATTATTAAGATTTTTTTATTAATTTTAATCAATAGAAACATCCTTTCTCATTTTTATATATTCATTACAAATATATTATATATCATATTGTCAATTAAGAGAACCTCTAATTTTTTCAACCAAATCTTTTAACCCTGTTAGTAACTCTTTACCAGGTCTAAATCTAAAAGATGGATTATTTGACAAATCAAAGTATATTCTTCTTCCATATTCCTTTGAAAGTTCGTGAATAAGGCTAGCTGTAATAATTGCAGATGAACTAAGTTCTAGCTTTATACCGTCTTTACCTTGTGCAATGGAGGTTATACCTAAACGACTAGAAACATATTTTATATAAGAAATTTTCATTAAATTATCAACTTGACTTGGTATATCTCCAAATCGATCTATTAGCTCTTCTACTAAATCTTCATAATCTTCTATACTTTCAATACTAGCAATCTTCTTATATACTTCTATTTTTATTTCTCCTTCTTTAATATATCTATCTGGAATAAATCCATCTACATTTAACTCTATAGTAGTATCTACAAGTTCCTGATGAACTTCACCCTTAAACCTTCTTATTGTTTCGTTTAAAAACTTCACATATAAATCATAACCTATAGCTTCAATATGCCCATGTTGTTCTAATCCCAGAAGGTTTCCAGCCCCTCTAATTTCTAAATCTCTCATGGCAATTTTAAAACCGGAACCAAATTCTGTAAACTCCTTTATAGCCTTTAACCTTTTTTCTGCTACCTCAGATAACACCTTATTTCTTTCATACATTAGATAAGCATAGGCCAATCTATTAGTCCTTCCAACTCTTCCTCTTAATTGATATAGCTGAGATAATCCCATCTTATCTGCATTATTAACAATTATAGTATTTACATTTGGAATATCTAATCCAGTTTCAATAATAGTAGTACAAACTAAAACATCATACTCGCCATCTAAAAAATCTAGCATTATACTTTCAAGCTGTCTTTCACCCATCTGTCCATGAGCTACAGCTATCCTAGCTTCAGGTACAAGTTTTTTTATAATAGAGGCCATTTTGTCTATAGTCTCAACCCTGTTGTATACAAAGTAAACTTGACCATTTCTAGCTATTTCTTTTATTATTGCTTCTCGTATTAATTGTTCATTGTACTCTACAACATAAGTCTGAATAGGATATCTTTCTTCTGGTGGCATGTCAATAACACTCATATCCCTTATACCGATTAAAGACATGTGTAATGTTCTTGGAATAGGTGTAGCTGTAAGAGTCAATACATCCACATTTTCTTTTAACTGTTTTAATGCTTCCTTATGCTTAACACCAAATCGCTGTTCTTCGTCTACAATTAAAAGTCCTAAATCATTAAAAATTACATCTTTTGATAACAGCCTATGAGTACCAACTATAATATCCATATTGCCTTTTCTCAAATCCGCTAAGTCTTTTTTCTGTTGAGCTTGAGTCCTAAATCTACTGAGCATTCCAACTTTTACAGGAAAATCGCCAAATCTCTCTATGATAGTATTATAGTGTTGTTGTGCTAATATTGTTGTAGGCACTAAAAAAGCCACTTGCTTATTATCCATAATTGCTTTAAAAGCAGCCCTTATAGCCACTTCTGTTTTTCCATAACCTACATCACCACACAGAAGTCTATCCATTGGTTTTTGTTTTTCCATATCTCCCTTTATTTCCTCAATACATCTTAACTGTGCTTGCGTTTCTTCATAAGGAAATACATCTTCAAATTGAGCCTGCCAAGGAGTATCTTTACTAAATGCATACCCACTAGAAACTTCCCTCTTGGCATATAATTCTAGTAATTCCTTTGCCATATCTTCAATAGCCTTTTTAGCCTTAGCTTTGGTCTTGGTCCATTCTGAACTACTTAATTTATTCACCTTAGGTTTGTTAGAATCAGAACCAATATATTTTTGGATTAAATTCATTTGGTCAATAGGAACATAAAGCTTATCTTTTCCTTGATACTTAATAGTCATATAGTCCTTTTTAATACCTTGTATGTCTAATTGTTCAATTCCTAAATATTGACCAATACCGTGGTTTTCATGTACAACATAATCTCCAATTTTTAAGTCTGAAAAACTAACTATTTTTTCCCTATCCTTTTTTGTAGGTTTTCTTATTTTTCTTTTAATAGTTCCATATATTTCTTTGTCACTAATTAATGCAAACTTAATATTAGGATACTCAAATCCCCTATGAATAGAGCCTTCTGTTATAAATACTTGACTTGTCTTAATTTCTCTATATGGATCTTCCACATAAATACATTCTATACCTTTTTCCCTTAGAACTGTCTCTAATCTCTTTCCTCTATCCTCAGTTCCTGAAAATATTATAGTCTTGTATCCTCTATACTTATAATGATTTAATTCTTCAATTAAAAAATCTATCTTATTATGAAAAGACTGCATACTCTTTGAAGTAATCCCTATTATAGATTGTGGTCGAAAATTATCATCAGTTTTAAGAAGTGCTGAGGTAGTAATACACATTTGTTTTTTAATAGCTTTCTTAATTACTTCAAAATCAAAGAAGATGTTTTGATGATTAGGTAGTAGTTCTCCACTTTCATAAACATCAGCAAATTTAAAGTTAAATTCATTCTTCTTTTCATTTGTACTTATTTCTACTCTACTAGGTTCATCTATTAAAACTATACTTTCTTCAGATAAATAGTCAACCAAACTTCCTATATACTTTTTAGGAATATAAGGAACTATCATATCCACATTAGAAACATTAGATCCTTCTTTTACTATTTCAATATATTTTTTGAATTTTTCTTCTAGTTTATCTCCAATAATTTGATTGTTCTTAAATTTAGAAAGAATATCTTCCAAATCATTTTGCATCACAGTTGCTACTTCATCCTTATAGCTGTCTAGCATAAGTATTTCTTTTGTTGGAGTAATATATACTTTAGATACATTCTCTATAGACCTTTGCCCAATTAGGTCAAAGGTTCTAATAGAATCTACCTCATCATCAAATAATTCTATTCTAAAAGGATTCTTGCTATAGGGTGGAAAAAAGTCTATTATTCCCCCTCTTACACTAAACTGCCCTACTCCTTCTATTGTAGTTACCCTTTCATATCCCTTAGTTACAAAGCTATTTAACAACTCATAAAGGTCTACAGTATCTCCATAGTTTATTTCTTCCGTATGTTCTTGAAATACACCATTACTCAATATTTTACTAAGTAAAGCCTCAATATGTGTAACAACAACTATGTTCTCCCCCTTATTCAATCTAGTAAGTACATTTAATCTCTTATGTACAGTTTCATAGCTAAAAGCCTCAATATCATAAAAAACCAATTCTCTACTAGGGAAGATTTCTACATTATCACCTTCAAAATTTTTCAAATCTTCAAAAATCTTCTTTGCCTTAACCTCGTCACTAGCTATAACTAGTATTTGCCTATTTATCTCTTGTCTAACTCCATATACAATGTGCCCAATATTTTCTATTCCAATTCCATGTATACTTATAGGGCTTATATTAGATTTTATTTCTTTAACTAGCTTTTTATAGGAGGACATGTTTTTTAATGGGTCTATAAACATGTTTTGAGTCATTTAATCATCTCCTTGTGAAAATGCCTTAAGCCCAGGTTTTATTCCTGGGCTTGTTTGCTCTTTGAATTAAAAATATTCATAGCAGTGTTTACATCATCCTTAATAATAGTTTCAACAGCCTCACAAGTTCTTTCTAAAGTTACCTCTATAACTTGCCTATCGCCACTATTGAACCTACCTAATACAAAATCTGCTAAATCATGGTTTTGATTTACAGGTTTTCCTATGCCAACTTTAACTCTAGGAAAATCATCTCTTTGTAAATGATATATAATTGATTTTAACCCATTATGAGTTCCAGCACTTCCCTTGCCTTTAATCCTTATAGTTCCAAATTGAATATCTATATCATCTACTATTACTATTATGTTTTCAATAGGTATTTTATAATAATTATATAAATCTAATACACTAATCCCACTATTATTCATGTAGGTCTGAGGCTTTACTAAGAAAACTTTTTCATTTCCTATGCGACCTTCTCCATATACACTTTTAAATTTTATTTTATTAATAGGTATATTATTTCTCTGGGCTAGTAATTCCACTGCATCAAATCCAATGTTGTGTCTAGTATTAGTATATTCTTTACCAGGATTTCCTAGTCCTATTACTGCATACAAGTTATCAACTCCTTAATCAGTCAAATAACTTACTAACTGATTCGTTCTTGTATATTCTTAAAATAGCTTTTGCAAACAATTCTGAAACACTAACTACTTTTATTTTATCTATTTTCTTTTCCTCAGATAGAGGAATAGTATCTGTAACAACAAACTCTTCTATTTCTGAATTTGCAATTCTCTCAACAGCTGGACCTGAAAGAATTGGGTGAGTACAACAAGCATAAACTTTTAATGCTCCAAAATTCTTTAATACACTTGCTGCTTTAGCTATAGTTCCAGCAGTATCAATAATATCATCTATTATAACCACATTTTTGCCTTCAATATCACCTATTACATTCATTACTTCAGAAACGTTTGCTTTTGGTCTTCTCTTTTCAATTATAGCAATTGGTAAATCTAATAAATTAGCAAAGTTTCTAGCTCTAGTCACTCCACCTAAATCTGGAGAAACTACAACAGTCTCTTCATCAACTATATCTTTAAAATACTCAGCAAGAATTGGTACCCCAGTCAAATGGTCTACAGGAATATCAAAATAACCTTGAATTTGTCCCGCATGTAAATCCATAGTTAAAACCCTATCTGCTCCAGCCCTAGTTAAAAGGTCTGCAACCAATTTAGCAGTTATAGGTTCTCTCGCTTTAGTCTTTCTATCTTGTCTAGCATATCCATAGTAAGGTATAACTGCATTGATTCTTCCTGCTGAAGCTCTCTTAAGTCCATCCATCAATATTAATGTTTCCATAAGATTGTCATTTACAGGTGGACAAGTAGGTTGAATCAAGAATACGTCATATCCTCTTACTGTTTCATCAATATTTACTGTTATTTCCCCATCACTAAATGTACCAACTTCACATTTACCCAGTGGTACACCTAATTTATCACAAATTTTTTCTGCTAATTCTCTGTTAGCATTTCCTGTAAACAATTTCATGCCACTTCCGCTTAAGTTCATTTTAAACTCCTCCCGTTATTTATTTTTGTCTAAAATACCTTTGTCAAAAACCCAGCCTTCTTTATTTACTTGTCTAGCTCTTGCAATAGATAAATTTCCTCTGCCAACTTCATCTGTTATAGTTGATCCAGCAGCAACATATCCATATTCCTTAACTACTACAGGTGCAACTAAATTAGAATTACTTCCAACAAAAGCATTGTCTTCCACTACTGATTTTTGCTTTATTTTACCATTATAATTTACAAATACTACACCACAGCCAATATTTACATTTCTACCAACTTCCGCATCACCAATATAAGAAAGATGACTAGCTTTAGAATTATCTCCAATGGTGGAATTTTTGACTTCAACAAAATCGCCAATTTTTACGTTTTTGCCGATATGACTATTTGGTCTTAAATAAGCATATGGACCAACTTTACTCTCATCATTCACACTACTATCTAGAATAGTAGAACTTAAGATTTCTACATTATTGCCAATTTTACTATTTACTATTCTAGCATTTTGACCGAGACAACAATCTTCTCCGATCTCACTATCCCCTTCAATCACTACTCCTGGATAAACAACGGTATCTCGACCTATAGTTACACTATCTTCTATATAAGTGTTTTCAGGATCAATTAAGGTGACACCATTTAGCATATGACTTTGATTAATCCTATTCCTCATTATCTTTTCTGCCTCTGCTAATTGTATCCTTGAGTTAATTCCATAGATTTCTTCTTGATTTGCTATTTTGTATACTCCAACTTTTAGTTTTTGATTCTTTAATACTTGTACAGCATCTGTTATATAGTATTCACCTTGAGCATTGTCATTATCAATTTTATCTAGAGCAAATCTTAAATATTTCCCTTTAAAACAATACATCCCTGAATTGACTTCTTTTATTTTTAGTTGCTCACTAGTTGCATCTTTATGTTCTACTATAGAAACAATTTCTCCTGCCTCATCACGTACTATCCTTCCATATCCAGTAGGATCTTCTAAATCTGCTGAAAGCACTGTACAGACATTGTCTCTAGAGTTATGATACTCGATCAATTTATTTAGTGTATCCCCTGTAATTAAAGGAGTATCTCCATATAAAATTATAACACAACTGTCATCAGCAATGTACTCTTTCCCCTGCATAACTGCAAAGCCGGTACCATATGGAACATCTTCTCCTATAGGCTGTTTGACAAATGTCACATCTTCATCTCTTATACTTTCTATTACTTTGTCTGAACCATGGCCTACTACTACAACACTTTTTTCCATATTTGCATCCCTACTTGCGTCAATGACATACTTCAATAAAGGTTTTCCACATACCCTGTGTAATACTTTAGGATGCTTAGACTTCATTCTAGTCCCTTCTCCTGCTGCAAGTATAATAGATATATTCATATAAACACCTCTATCCTTGGAATTTATTCTTCCAATAATATTCTATACAATTTAAAATATAAGTCCATACCTGTTTATGTTTTTTTAATATTTTAAAAAATTAAACGAGAAAAAAGGACCACCTAAGGTCCTTTCTATCTTACTCATCACTTATATTTTTTTCATATTCCATAAATATTGCTTCTTGTATTTTACTTCTAGTCTCTGAATTAATTGGGTGTGCAATATCCCTAAATTCTCCATCCGCCATCTTTCTGCTAGGCATAGCTACAAAAAGTCCGTTTTGTCCATCTATAATTTTAATATCATGCACTACAAATTCGTTATCAAAAGTAACAGAAACTATAGCTTTCATCTTACCTTCGTCAGTTACCTTTCTAATTCTTACATCAGTTACTTGCATTATCCTTCACCACCTTCCCAAGAAGTCATTTTTGGAAATTATCAAATATTCACTATATTCTATAAATTTTATGAAAATCCTTCTTTTTAACGATAATTTTTTTATTTTTATTTAAATTGTCTCAATAATTCAAAATTAGAAGACATTGAGATCTTTCCATTTACTTCATCCACTTTTTCAAGTTTTAATAATGCCTTATATCCTTTAACTAATTTTTCTTCTGGTTCTAAGGTAGTTATTAGTACCCCTATACCCACAACCTCTGCATTAAATTCACCCATCATTTCTTTTATGCCCTTAATTGTTCCACCAGCTCTCATAAAGTCATCCACTATTAATACCTTTGCATCTTCCTTTAATGCTCTCTTGGAAAGAGACATGGTTTGTATTGTCTTAGTAGACCCAGAAATGTAATTTATATTTACCGCAGTTCCCTCGGTAATCCTCATGTTTTTTCTAATTATAACCAATGGAACCCCTAAAAATTCTGCAGTCATTAAACCTATAGGTATGCCCTTAGTTTCAATAGTTACAACATAGTCAATATCTCTATCTATGAACTCATCTGCTAATATCATACCAATTTTTTTTACGATTTGGGGATTGTTAAGTAAATCCATCATGTAAATAAAACCACCAGGTATAAGTCTTTCCTTCTTGGACAATTCACTACATAAATAATTCAAAAACTTTTTAGTTTCTATTTTATTATTGCCAGGTATAAACCTTACCCCTCCATTGGCTCCCGGAATAGTTTCTATTATCCCTATATCAAGTTTTTTTACTAATTCCTTCATAATACCTATGTCCCCACTAATACTAGGCTTTTTTACATTAAATAACTTTGAAAAATAATTATAAGTTAATATTTCATTAGGTCTATTTGTAAATATATACATAAGCCCTGCAATTCTTTCATTTCTTTTAAATTTTTCCATATATATCACCACTATCAGAATTTTTTATTTTAGTATATTACTTTAGTATATTCTTTTTTCCCCCTCATTTCAATAGATAACAACTTCTACTTTTTAATTTTATATCTTTATGATATAATCTAACAGTGACAAATGAATGATATTAGAATAATATAATAATAACCAATTTTATTGGCAATAATAAAATATAGGGGAAGAATTTTTCCCATAATTTGAAATTTAAGTCATATATTATTTCAGGAGGTATTCATATATGTTTTCATTTAACATAATAGAGCATGATTTTTCCCACATTCACTTTATTGGTATAGGTGGGATTAGCATGAGTGGCTTGGCAGAAATATTATTAGATGAAGGTTATACTGTATCAGGTTCTGATATGAACTCTTCCCTTATTATCAATAAGTTAGAATCTCAAAAGGCAAAAATTCATATTGGGCACAGTGCCGAGAATGTTAATGGTTCTGATTTAGTTGTATATACAGATGCCATATCAAAGAATAATGTAGAATTATTAGAAGCAAAAAAATTGGGAATTGAAACTGTTGACAGAGGAACTTTTTTGGGTAAGCTAATGAAAAACTATAAGAAATCTATTGCTGTATCTGGAACTCATGGAAAAACTACTACCACTAGTATGTTAGCTACAGTACTTAATAAATCAAATTTAGATCCCACCATATTATTAGGTGGAGAACTTGACACAATAGGCGGAAATGTAAAAATAGGCAGTAAAAATTTAGTCCTTACAGAAGCCTGTGAATACAAAGGAAATATACTAAAATATCAACCTACTATGGCTATAATACTAAACATGGAAGAAGACCATTTAGATTATTTCAAAAACATAGATCACATAGTAGATACTTTTTCACAATATGCTAGTAGAATAAAAGAAGATGGCTACTTAGTGATAAACATTGATGACGAAAATTCACAAAGAGTTATACATGCATCTAAATGCAATCTCATCACTTTTGGCATAAATAGCATTGCAGACTATAGTGCAGAAAATATATCCTTTACTGAAGAAGGCTTTCCAAGATTTGTTCTCAATGTAAAAGGCAAAGATAAATATTTAGTTACATTGAGCGTAATGGGAATACACAATATATATAATGCTTTGGCAACTTTTGCTGCAGCTCATACACATGGTGTACCTATTGAATCTATTATTGACTCAATAAAAAATTATGTTGGAACTCACAGAAGATTAGAAACCAAGGGCTTTATAAATGGTGTAAAAATAGTAGATGATTATGCTCATCATCCTACAGAAATTAAAGTAAGTTTAGATGCCTTGAAAAACACTCCTAAAAATAGACTTTGGTGCGTTTTTCAACCCCATACTTATTCTAGAACAAAATTACTATTAGAAAAGTTTTCTCAATCATTTTTTGATGCTGATAAGGTAATTGTAACTGATATATATGCAGCAAGAGAAACAGATACAGGACTCATTCATTCTACTAATTTAGTTGATTCACTAGTAAAAAAAGGTGTAGACGCAATTTATATAAAATCCTTCGAAAGCATTAAAAACTATTTATTATCAAATGCAGAAGAAGGAGATATTATCGTAACAATGGGTGCTGGAAATGTGTATAAAATAGGAGAAATGATCATAGAAGATAGTAAAGAAAAAGCAATTTAAAAAACAAAAGCCTTCTACTCTGTAGAAGGCTTTTGTTTTTTTACTACTCCATAAATATTTTCCATCATTTTTTTGATTTCAATTTCATCATAAATATAGTAGGATAAATTCTTTCCATTTATTTTCTTATAAGTAGCTACTCCCGGAAGAGTTGTAAAGTTAAAATTTTTCTCATCCATTCCAACTGCAATTTTACCAAATGTTAGTGCTTCTGTTATTGTAATATCAGTTTTTACATTATCTATACTAGTTTTTATTACAACAGGTAATTTTATACTTAAAGATTTTTTAAAAAATGATTTCAAAAATTCCTGTTGGGCTTTCACTCTTCCTAAATCTCCATCCTTATATCCGCCCCTACTTCCATTTTGCTTTCTATACCTTAAAAAGTCAACAGACTTATCTCCATTTAATGTTTGGTTTCCCTTAGGAATATCTATGTACAAGGGAGGTTTTGAAGTAGGATCTCTATACTTCATATGAAAAGGTACTGTAACATCTATCCCGCCTACAGAATCTACAATCTTCTTCACACCATCATAATCCACCATTACATAATAATGAACAGGAACTCCTCCCAAAACATGATTTACAGCCTTTTTAACTCCATTTATCCCATGAGAAGCATATACTGCATTTATCTTTCTCATTTCTGCTGCTTCATAGCCTTTTCTATAAAGATAAGTATCTCTAGGAATAGATATTAAGTCTACTTGCTTTTTGACTGGTTCAAAAGAAGCAAATATCATAGTATCAGATCGAACATCCTCCATTCCTAAAACAACAAAATTTATTCTTTTGCTTTTATTTATAGCTCTTTCTAATGTATCTATGGGTTCTTCCTCGGATACTTTCTTTTTTACTTTTTCTTCAGCTTTTTTAACCTGTTCTTGTGAGTAATTCTTCACTTCACTTCCTCCATGGTTTTTCAGATACATATATGATCCAAGAAAAAACGCAATAATAAAGCACATAAAAGAAATTATGAATACTTTAAAGAAATTTTTCATCAATAAGCGATTTTTCATCTCCTTCCTTCAAATGTATAATATTATTTTGCACTATTTACATATTTTTAAACATATAAAAAGGGACAGTTAAACTGTCCCTATCATACTATCCTATTATTTTGTATAATCGTAGAATCCTTTTCCTGTCTTTCTTCCTAATTGTCCACCTCTAACCATCTTTCTTAGTAATGGATGAGCTCTATATTTTGAATCACCAAACTCATTGTATAATACATCCATGATAGCTAAGCATACATCAAGACCTACTAAATCACCTAAAGCTAAAGGTCCGATTGGATGGTTTGCACCAAGTTTCATAGCTTCGTCAATGTCTTCAGCCTTTGCAACTCCATCTCCTAAAATACCAACAGCTTCGTTTATCATTGGAATAAGTATTCTATTAACAACAAATCCTGGAGCTTCTTCAACTTCTACTGGAGTCTTGCCAAGTTTCTCAGCTAATTCAAATATAGTATTTCTAGTTTCTTCACTAGTTGCAATTCCCTTTATAACTTCAACTAATTTCATTACTGGAACTGGATTGAAGAAATGCATTCCAATAACCTTTTCAGGTCTATTAGTAGAACTTGCTATTTCAGTAATTGAAAGTGAGGATGTATTACTTGCTAATATTGCTTCTGGTTTACAGATTTCATCTAATTTCTTAAATGTTTCTCTCTTAACAGCCATATCTTCTGCAATAGCTTCAATAACTAAATCACAATCTTTTAAGTCTTCATATTTTGTAGTTATTTCAATTCTTGAAAGGACTTTTTCTTTGTCTTCTTCTGTAATCTTTTCTTTTTTAACCATTCTACCTAAGTTTTTATCAACTGACTTGAGGCTTCCTCTTGGATTAGCTTCATCAATATTCCTAACCCACATAACAACATCATACTCGTTTTGTGCTAACACCTGAATTATACCAGATGCCATAGTTCCTCTACCTAATATACCTATCTTTTTCATAAAAACACCTCCAAGTATTATCTTAATTTATAGTTTGGTGTGCGCTTTTCTAAAAACGCTCCCATACCTTCTTTTTGATCTTCAGTTGCAAAACATAGTCCAAACAAATCTCTTTCTATAGCCATTCCAGTTTCGATATCTGTTTCTACTCCTCTATTTATAGATACTTTAGCAAATCTCACAGCTAATTGTCCCTTAGACAATATCTTATTTGCTAAGTTTAAAGCTTCTTCCATAAGTTCATCCTTTGATACTACCTTATTAACCAATCCTATTCTATATGCTTCATTTGCATCAATCATATCTGCAGTATATATTAATTCTTTAGCCTTTCCCAATCCAACTAATCTTGAAAGTCTTTGTGTACCAGCAAACCCAGGTATTATTCCCAAACCAACTTCTGGTTGCCCAAATTTAGCTTTCTCTGAAGCTATTCTAATGTCACAGCACATGGATAATTCACATCCACCACCTAATGCAAATCCGTTAACAGCAGCTATTACAGGTTTTTCCATTAGTTCAATCTTTCTAAATGTATTCAATCCTAATTTTGCAAATTCCCTTGCAGAAGCCGAATCCATATCCTTCATTTCTGCAATATCTGCACCAGCTACAAATGCTCGTCCCTCTCCTGTTAGTATCAATATATGTACTGCTTCATCATTCTCTATCATATCTATAGCTTCATTTAACTCTTTAAGCACTTCAGTGTTAAGAGCATTTAAAGCATCTGGTCTATTAATTGAAAGTATTCCCACATTTCCTTCTCTTCTGAAAATTAAGTTTTTAAACTCCATTTTCCCCCTCCTAAATTTAGGTATTTTATTACTATCACAATTTAATTTTACCAAATAAAAGTGAATAGTGCAACGCTATCTTTGATAATTGATTAACAATCTATTGGCAATAAATAATATAAATACACAAAATCGCAGTATTTCTTCCTTTTACTCCATTATACTATTATTCTTTATACTCTAAGTCTTATATAAGCTCAAGAAAAAAGCCTTAAACTCTATTTTAAAAACTTATTCCAATCTATAAAATGTCTAAACTCCTTTGTTTTACATAGACTTCGTTAAAAGATTGTCACCAATTTCCAAATAGCGGAAACTACAAAAAGCTAGAGTCTTAAACTCTAGCTTTTTTAATACTCAGGCTTACCTAAAAGTCTAAACATGTTCTTTTTATATTTCTCTACCCCTGGCTGGTCAAAAGGATTTACCCCCAATAAGTATCCACTTATAGCACAACTTTTTTCAAAGAAATATATAAGTTTTCCTAAATAGTGTTCGTTTAAATCTGGAATATTTATAATAATATTAGGAACTTCTCCATCAGTATGAGCTAAAATAGTTCCTTCAAGAGCTTTCTTGTTTACAAAGTCTATGCTCTTTCCTGCAATATAATTAAGTCCATCTAAATTTTCTTCTACGTCTTTAATAATCATATCTTTTCTGGGTTTATCTATTTTTAAAACTGTTTCAAAAATATTTCTCTTACCATCTTGAATTAACTGTCCCATTGAGTGAAGATCCGTTGTAAAACTTACTGATGATGGATATATTCCACTTCCATCCTTCCCTTCGCTTTCACCAAAAAGTTGTTTCCACCACTCTTGAAAATAAAACAATCTAGGTTCATAACTTACTAATATTTCAATGTCTTTTCCCCTTCTGTATAAAATATTTCTAAGTATAGCATATTGATAGGAATAGTTTTCTCGAATATTTAAATTCTTATATTCTTCCATACCTTCTTTAGCTCCACTTAAAAGTTTATCAATATCTACTCCTGCAACTGCAATAGGAAGAAGTCCAACAGAAGTAAGAACAGAATATCTACCACCTATATCGTCAGGCACTGTAAAGGTTACATATCCTTCATTTGTAGCTAATTCTTTTAGTGCACCTTTTTGTGCATCTGTAGTTACATATATTCTTTTTTTTACTTCTTCACTTTCATACAATTCTTCTATATATTCTTTAAAAATTCTAAAGGCAATGGCTGGTTCTGTAGTAGTTCCTGATTTAGATATCACATTTATGCAAATATCCTTTCCCTTTATTACTTCTAACAGCTCCATAATATAAGTACTACTTACATTGTTTCCTACAAAGTATATCTCAGGACCATTTCTTTTTTCAGAGGAAAGTCTATTATAAAAACTATGAGTTAAAGTTTCTATACAAGCCCTTGCTCCTAGATAAGAACCACCTATACCTATTACAACAAAAACTTCTGAACTTTCTCTTATCCTCTGTGCTGCCTCCTTTATCCTATTGTATTCATCTACATCAAAATTTATAGGATAATCTACCCAACCTGTAAATTGACTTTCTGATGCTTTTTTATTATGTAATAATTCATGAGCAGTATCCACATATTTACCTAGATTCTCAACCTCATTTTCGCTAATAAAACTATTGGAATAATCCAAATAAATATTCTCCATTTCTAACCTCCTCAATCCTACATTTACATTTTTATGATACCACAAATAAACAAAAAAAATCCTAGAAGTTAACTTCTAGGATTTCTGCATCTATTCTAAAACTTCCATCAAAACCACAGCATAATCATCTTCATGTTCTCCCCATCTAAACTGTTTTACTTCTCTATTAATAGCCCTTAATATATCATATCCACTTTCTTCTATCACTCGAATAACCCCTTCTAGTCCAAATTGTTCCTTTTTTAGGTTTTCCATTTCAGTAATACCATCTGTATATAAAAGTACTTTATCTCCTTTTTGTAATTGTACTGCATCTTCTACATAATGAATTTCATCAAATATATAAGAAATAGGAAAGCCCCTTAATTTCAGCAACTTAATTTTATCCTCATTAAAAAGAACAGGTATACAATTATGCCCTCCATTTGAATATTTAAATTCATTGGTTTCAATATTTAAAACACCATAAAACATGGTAAAATAATTTTCACTTTCTAATGCTAAATCTACAAATCTCTTATGTAGCTCTGTAAGTGTATCTGCCGGGCTCAAAAAATCATCCTTTATAGCCCTCATAGTTTGTCTTACAAACATGGTCATCATTGACGCTGTTATACCATGCCCAGCTACATCACTTATATAAATACCTATATGTTTATCATCAATATAATAAATATCGAACATATCACCACTTAACATATCGCAGGGTCTATAAAGATAATCAACTTCTAAATTTTTATATGTCCCTTTTTGAGGTAATATCTTTTCTTGGAGAGTTCTTGCAAACATCAAATCTGTACTCATTTTTTTGTTTTTGACTTTTAACTCCCTCTCCAACTTTTTTTCTCTAGTTATGTCCCTAAACACTTCTACAGCAGCATAGATATTACCATCAGAATCAAATATAGGAGAACTCTTTACTGAAAAGTACTTGTCCCCAACTTTTTCTTCCTTTTGCACAATCTCAGCTGTTTCAATACTTCTTTGGGTAATACAGTAGGAACAGGGAGCAAACTTTCCTAATGGTTCATAACATTTCTTACCCTTAAGATCATCTCCTAAGCTCTCTCTCATAGTTTTATTAGTATAGATAACTGTTCCATTCTTGTCCACGACTCTAACCCAATCAGCCATTCCCTCTAGAACATGATAGTTGAGACTACTTTTATCTTTGTACTCTTTAATTTTTTCTTCTATAAATCTAATTTTTTCTTTTTCTAACATTGGCATCACCAAATTTTATTATAATTAACACCTATTTTCATCATATCACAGTAAGTGATTAAAAATAAAGGGCAATTTAGATAATCACTCATTATAATTTACAAAAAAGCACTCATTCCTACATATAGAATAAATGCTTCGTATTTTGCTACTTAATAGTAGAACTATATATCACATTTAAAAACTCTGGATTAAAAATATCTTTCTTCACAAAAGACTCTTTTTTATAATCATAAGTGTAATCCGACAACTTTAAAACTGCTGAACCTGTTTGCAAAGTCATAATATGATATTCATCCTTAGAAGTAAATACCCAAAACTGTAATGTACCTAGTTGAACATAATCATCAAAGAGAACATACTCATTATCCTCATCATTTATTAGTAAAAACCATTTCTGTCCATCATCCCACATCATTTCTCCATTTTCATCTCTTTGAGCAGTTGTGAACATACTAATTGTGTCTAATTTCCCATCTCCATTAAAGTCTATATTTTCTCTATCCAATAATGTTAACTCAGAAATATCTAGTTTGTCTGATGAAGGAAAAATAGCAGTAAACTTTTCTCGAACCTCTTCTTCTGTCTCTTCTTCCTTATGTTCTTCTTTTACAATATTGTTATATATAGTACCAAACGTGTTGTTTTTTTCTATTTCCTTTAATACTAGGGAACTATTGTCCTTAACAGTGTAGGTAATAAAATAATAATCATCTTTCTCGATAGCCTTCCACTGTGACTCATTCTCAACTTTCATTACTAATTTCTTAATCTCATTTTCATTTTCTCCAAAAGTTTCAATGGTGACGAAATGGCTATTACCCGTTTTGTTTTTCTCTATAACTAATCCTGATATTATCTTAAATTGATTTCTATTTTCACCTACATTTTTAAGAACATAAAAAGCTCCTAAAATAACTAAAACAACCACAACAATTATAATATTTCTAGATTTCTTGCTCATTTTATCACCATCCTTTTTCATAATACTATCATTTAATGTACTCAATATCAACACATATTTTTATGTATAAATCCATTCCTTTTATAAATTACATCCTAAGCTTTATGTTATATATCCATGCATTATGTGATTTTTTAGATTTTTTAATCTAATTTTATAATTAGCTATTCCAATTATTTCATTTTTAGGATACAATATTATTAACAACAGTTATATTTGATGAAACATTAGTTTTTGGTTATTATTTAATAATATACTTAAAGGGGGATTTCAATGGAGAAAAAAAATAAAAAAACTCTAAATTTTAAATCAAAACTTATATTAATTAATATAGGAGTTTTAGTATTAAGTACAATTATTTCTAGCTTATTATATGACCTCATTGAAAAGTTTGTTGATATAAATCCTAAATTTGCCATGTTCTTTTCAACTTTAATCAACATAGGAGTTATTATACTTTTAATCTACTTACTAATTTCAAAGATTTTAATGAGAGATATTAATAAAATAACAAAAGATGTTGAAAAAATTGCAAAAGGTGACTTTTCACAATTAAAAGTAAAAAATGAAAGTGGTGAATTAAGTCAAATAAATAAATCATTAAACAAAATTACTTCTAATTTTAAAAATGTTCTTAACGAGATGAAATCTGACTCAGAGCTATTAGCCGAAAGCGCTAGTTCTCTATCTGATGTAATAGAAGAAACTACAGAATCCGTAGAAAACATAGCTTCTAATATAAATGATATTGCTAAAGGATCTGAAAACACATCTTCAAATATAACTGAATTAAGTGAAGCCATATCAAATTTAACAGAGCTTTCACAAAAAACCGAAAAAAATACTCAATATGCTACAGATCTTTCAAAAGAAATGGCAACCTCAGCACAAAATGGAAGTAGAGATATGGATAAAATAATAGATAAAGTAACTTTAATCGACAACTCTACTAAAAACACAGCTATAATCATAGATAATTTAAATGATAAGATAAAAGATATAAATAATATCGTAGTAATAATAAATGAAATATCAGAGCAAACCAATTTATTGGCATTAAATGCTGCAATAGAGGCAGCTAGGGCAGGAGATGCTGGTAAAGGTTTTGCTGTAGTTGCTGAAGAAATAAGAAAATTAGCAGATGAAACTCATACTAATTCTGAAGAAATATCTAAAATAACTAATTCAGTAATTGGAAGTAGTAACGAAGCTGTAGACAGTATTGAAAAAGTTAGCAATATTGTAGACGAGAGTGTGGAAGTAGCTAAAGTAACTAAAGTTTCATTTGAAGAACTATTAAAGAAAATATTTGAAACAGACTCTCTAATAGATGATATTGCAAATGCTTCTAAAGAAATAAGGGATAATAGTCAATATGTATTAGACAGGGCTGCAGAAGTTTCAGCTATTTCACAAGAAACCACAGCATCGTCTGAAAGTAGTGCTACTGCAGTAGAAAAAAATCTTGCTTCTATGGAAGAAATCACATCTTCTATTGAAAGCTTATCTAGAATTGCAGAAGATTTAAATACTATGGTGGAGAACTTTAAGCTTTAGTCTCCACCTTTTTTCTATATTATAACACCTATTCTTTTCTTGGAGGTCTAGGTCCATAGTATTGATAATAATCCACCTTAATTCTTCCATTAAATAGCTTTCTCCTTTTGTCAGCTTTTTTTCCATATAAATACTCAAAATTCTCATTGGAGGTAATAATATAAATAGACCAAGTATCTAGTTGCCTAAATTTCTTCCCAATCTCGATATATAGTTTTTCTACCTGATTTTTTTCTCCAATCCTTTCTCCATATGGAGGATTAGATATTATTACACCATATTCTTCATTAGTTCTAAATTTTAGTACGTCTCCTATACTAAATTCTATACAATCATCTACTCCAGCATTAAAAGCATTTTCTTTTGCTATTTCAATTGCTTCACCATCAATATCAGAAGCATAAATTCTAAGTTCCCTATCTTGAATAATAGCTTTTCTAGCATTTATTCTTTCTTCTTTCCAATATTCTTTTTTAACCCTAGGCCATTCCTCTGATGCAAAAGACCTTTGTATTCCAGGTGCAATGTTTTTCCCTATCATAGCTGCCTCTATTGGAATAGTTCCAGAACCACAAAATGGATCAACTAAAATTCTTTCATGATTCCAAAAACTTAAATTCACAAGGGCAGCTGCAAGAGTCTCCTTTATTGGTGCTTCTACACTATTTTCCCTATATCCTCTTTTATGTAGGCCTTCACCACTGGTATCTATAGTCAAGGTAGCTATATCTTTAAGTAAGGATACTTGTATTGTAAATTTCGCCCCTGTTTCTTGAAACCATTCTGTATTATATTTAGTCTTCAATTTTTCAACAACAGCTTTTTTCACTATAGCTTGACAATCAGGTACACTCATCAGCTGAGAATCTACTGCCTTACCTGTTACCGTAAACTCTCCATCTAATGTAATCCATTCCTCCCAAGGAAGAGTCTTTGTCTTTTCAAATAGTTCTTCAAATGTAGTAGCTTTAAATTCTCCCATTTTGAGTAGTACTCTATCGGCACTTCTAAGCCAAAGATTAGCTCTGGGAATATCTCTTTCCTCACCTTTAAAAGTAACCTTTCCATTTTCCACTACCAAATCATTATAATTTAAATTTTGTAATTCCCTTTTAACCACTGCTTCTAAACCAAAAGTAGTTGTAGCAATTAGTTCTATTTCACTCATCTAATCTCTCCTTTAATTATCAATTCTATTATATTATATCTAATTTTTTAATAAATTACTTTATAAATGTGTATTATTAATTATAGCTGGGTATATACTCATATAAGTATGAAGAACATATAAGGAGGTTTTTTTAATATGAAAAGTTTAGGTTCACTAATTCAAAGTGGAGACTGGAAAGGTGAAAAACACGTACCAACAATTCATTTACCTGAAATAATAAAAAAGGGCGAAGAAATAGAAATTAAAACATTAATTGGAGAAGAAATTCCTCATCCAAATACATTTGAACATCATATTTCTTGGATTAAAGTATTCTACATCCCAGAAGGTGGTAAATTCCCAATAGAAATTGGAAATTATAACTTTGCTGCTCATGGTGAAGGTGAAATATATTGTGAACCCTGTATTGTTACAAAAGTAAAACTTAACAAATCAGGAACAATTCATGCTTTAAGTTACTGTAATATCCATGGTCTTTGGGAATACAGCACTGAGGTAGTAGTAGAGGACTAATAGTCCTCTATTTTTTCCCCTTGACAAGTAAATTTCTTTGTATTAACATATATGATAAATTACATAGTATATATTAAACTATGAAGGATTTAGTAACCTACTATGGTTAAAGGACAGAGAATAGACTGTTAGTGAGAAGTCTATAACCTATAGTGTGGTGAATTACACTCTGGAGTTTCAATAGGAAACTATTGCGGCTATCACCCGTTATGTGATTAAAGACATGTGTTGTGAATTAAGGTGGTACCACGGGTTCTTCTCGTCCTTAGATGGAGAGAAGAACCCGTTATTATTTTTAAGGAGGTTTTTTAATTGAGTAATGTACTTGAATTGTTAAAAGAAAGAGGATATATAGATCAAGTTACTTATGAAGATGAACTTAATGAACTATTGGCAACTGAACCTGTCACTTTTTATATTGGATTTGATGCTACTGCAGATAGTTTACACATTGGTCACTTTGTTCAAATAATGGTTATGAAACATATGCAGGAAGCGGGACATAGACCTATAGCTTTACTTGGTGGTGGAACCACTATGATTGGTGATCCTAGCGGAAAAGCTGATATGAGAAAAATGCTTACAAGAGAACAAATAGATCACAACGCTAATAGATTTAAAGAACAATTATCTAATTTTATTGATTTTAGTGATGATAAAGCAATTGTAGTAAACAATGCTGATTGGCTATTAAATCTTAATTTTGTAGAATTTTTAAGAGAAATTGGTATACATTTTTCTGTAAATAGAATGCTTACAGCTGAATGTTACAAAAATAGACTAGAAAAAGGTCTTACTTATTTCGAATTTAGTTATATGCTTATGCAATCCTATGATTTCTTAAAGCTTTACAGAGACTATGGATGTAAACTTGAAATCGGTGGAAGTGATCAATGGTCAAATATATTAGGTGGATATGAGCTAGTAAGGAGAATTGAAAAAGATAAAGTTTATGCTATAACATTTAATCTACTTACAAATGCAGAAGGTAAAAAAATGGGTAAAACTGAATCTGGAACTATCTGGCTTGATGAAGAGAAAACACCACCATATGAACTATATCAATACTTTAGAAATATTGATGATAGAGATGTAGAAAAATGTCTTGCAATGCTAACTCTATTACCTATGGATGAAGTTGAGAGGTTATCTTCATTAGAAGGAGCTGAAATAAACAAAGCAAAAGAAGTTCTAGCTTATGAAATAACTAAAATAGTTCATGGAAGTGAAAAGGCAGATAATGCACAAAAAGCTGCAAGAGCACTTTTCGAAGGTGGGAGTGAAGCAGGTTCAATTCCAACCACTGAGATATCTCGTTCTAAATTTGAAGAGGGAATAGGTCTATTAGATTTACTAACACAGGTAGGACTAACTAAATCTAACAGCGAAGGAAGAAGACTAATAAAGCAAGGTGGTCTATACGTTGAAGAAAAAACCATATCTGATCCTAATATAGTTATAAAAACAGATAGCTTTGTTGATGATAAATTAATGATAAGAAAAGGTAAAAAAGTATATCATCAAATTAAATTAGTTTAAAATATATTAAATATTAGAGAAGCTAGGCAAAAATGCTAGCTTCTTTTTTGTGTCTGCCTATATATTTCTTCCTATATATGCATCTAATACCACATATTAAGGGTTTATCTCAATTGTTATTAATGTTATACTTTTAAAAAATTAAAGAAAGGGGGACGGATCAGAAACATTAAAGTATTACACTCAAAATCTAAGGAGGTAAGAAATAGTGAAAAAAAGTATAAGAAAAAATATAACATCAATAATAATAGCATTAATGATTTTCTCTACCATGAGTATTGCACATGGTGAAAGCTTTACAATTGTAAGGTATTATTCCCCTTACACTAAGACTACTAATTACTACAATACCAATAACCAAAATAACCTTAGCAGATATTTCATAACTTATAATACTAACACTAACTACTATAGATATAGTGCACCAAAGACTACTACAACAACTAATACATCAACAAACAACACAAATACTTATAATCCTCCAACTACTAATAATACAAGTAGCAAAGATACTACCACTGTAACTACTACTCCTAGCCAAAATACACAATTTACTGTAAATTCTATGGAATTAGAAGTTATAAGATTAGTAAATGAAGAGAGGAAAAAAGAAGGACTAGCTCCTTTTACACATAGCCCAGAACTCTCAAAAGTAGCAAGGGCTAAATCACAAGATATGGCTGACAAAAACTACTTTAGCCATACATCACCTACTTATGGTGACCCTTTTACTATGATTAAGAGTTTTGGAATAAAATATAGAACTGCAGGAGAAAATATTGCTAAAGGTTATTATAGTGCAGAATCAGTAGTTAAAGGTTGGATGAACTCATCAGGCCATAGAGCAAATATATTAAACCCTAGTTTTAATAAAATAGGTGTTGGATGTGTAAATGCAAATGGTACAACCTATTGGACTCAACAGTTTACTGATTAAGTATTGACTTTTAATTAAATATTCATATAATAATAGTTAGAATTCTAACAATTAGAATTCTAACTATTATTTTTTGGGTGGTGTATTTATGGATAATATATGTGATGATATAAGGCTAGACTTAATTAAGTTTATTTCACTTTTTCATAGGCTATTTAAACCAGTTTTTCAAAGAGAAGATGATGATGTATACATGTGTAGCAAAAATCAAATTAAAGCTATAATGATTATAGGAAGAGCTAAAGCTATAACCCCCTCTGTTTTAGGCAAGTGTATGGACATGGAAAAAGGAAGTATTACATCTTTAGTAGAATCAATGGAAAAGCTAGGTCTAGTTTATAAAAGTAATGACCTAAATGATAAAAGAAAAATATGGATATATTTAACTGAGGAAGGTGAAAAATATTTTAACAAGCAAGAAAAAAGATTTGTTGATCAAATTGAACTACTTTTCTCATGTATTCCAAAGGAAGATATAAATGAATTTAGTCAGAACCTGAAAAATGTTGTATCAACTTTAGAAAAAGTAAGAGGTGAATAGTATGGACCGTTCAAAGCAACTAGGAGAAGAAAGTATTGGAAAACTATTATTACGTTTTTCAATTCCTGCCATTATAGGTATGATGGTAAATGCAATGTACAATGTAGTAGATAGAATATTTATAGGTAAAGGTATTGGAAGTTTAGGAATAGCAGGTATCTTTGTAGGATATCCTCTATCACTTATCCTTATGGCTTTTTCAATGTTAATAGGTATTGGCGGAAATGCTCTAGTTTCTATAAAATTAGGAGAAAAAAGAGAAAAAGAGGCTGAAATAATTTTAGGTAATTCTTTCTTACTTTTAATATTAATTAATACAACTGTAAGTATATTAGGATTAATATTCTTAGAGCCACTTCTAAAACTTTTTGGTGCAAGTAAAAATATCCTCCCTTTCTCTATGGATTACATGAAAATTATACTTTTAGGAGCTCCAATCCAATCCATAGGATTTGGTCTTAATAATTTCATAAGAGGAGAAGGAAATCCTAAAATTGCAATGGGAACTATGCTTATAGGAGCAATTTTAAACACTATACTCGACCCAATATTTATTTTCATTTTTAATATGGGAATCAAAGGTGCAGCCATTGCAACTATCATATCACAATTAGTATCGACAATTTGGGTATTAAGTTACTTTACAGGTAGCAAAAGTCTTCTTAAGATAAAGAAAGAAAATTTAAGATTACAAGGATATATAGTAAAAGGCATTATATCAATCGGATTAGCACCTTTTAGCATGCAAATAGCAGCAAGTATAGTAACAGTTCTTTTAAATAATAATCTTCAAAAATATGGTGGAGATATTGCAACATCCAGTATGGCAGCTATAAATAGTATTACTATGATGATACTTATGCCTATATTTGGTATCAATCAAGGTGCACAGCCTATAATCGGCTATAATTTTGGTGCAAAAAAATATGACCGAGTTAAAACTGCCTTAAAATCGGCTATACTATTTGCTACAATCATAGCAAGTATAGGATTTGTACTAACCCAAACAATACCTGAAAAGTTAATAGGGGTGTTTGGTAAAAATGAAAAAGAGCTCATAATTGTAGGTTCTAAAGCCATTAGAATATATTTATCTATGTTACCTATCATAGGATTTCAAATAGTCAGTTCAAACTATTTTCAAGCTACAGGCAAACCAAAACAAGCTATGTTATTAAGTCTATCAAGACAAGTAATTGTTTTAATTCCTGCGTTAATAATATTACCTAAACTGTTTCAATTAACAGGAGTTTGGATGGCTGGACCAGTATCAGATTTAATTGCTTCAGTTATCACTGCAAAATTTCTTTTGAATGATTTAAAAAAACTTAAAGATGAGGATAAAAAAACATCCTAAACTTTTGTCTAGGATGTTTTTTTATTTATTTATTCTTTTTGAAAAGACCTTTTAACCAAGCAATAAATCCACTTTTTTCTTTAACTTTAGTTTCAACTTCTAGAGATTCTTTTTCTTCTTCTCCTTTTACCTCTTCAGTCTTCATGACAAATTTAACACTGCCATCCATATTGTCACTTATTCCTGTAAAACTACTATAATCCTTTGAAAGATCTACTAACTTATCTTTTGTTTCCATAACTGAATCAATATCTAAATCACTTTCATTGACTTTATTTTTCATTTCCATTATTCCTTCATTATGGAACTTTCTCATATTTTCATCAAATTCACTTGTTCCATCTGCTAATTTCTTTGACCCCTCTTTAAGTTCTACAGCGCCCTTTTCCAACTGTTCAGTACCTTGTGATAGTTCTAAACTACCATTATATAATTCACCAGCACCAGCATTTAATTGTCCTAGTCCATTAGTTAGTTTTTCTGAACCCTCTGAAAGTGCTTTTGAACCTTCTACAAATTGAGTTGTACCTTCATTTGCTTTACTTGAACCTTCTTTTAACTCAGTTGCACCTGCCGAAAGTCCTTGACTACCTTCTACCAACTTATTTGAAGCTTCAGCAATACTGCTTGTTCCTTCTGCTAATTGTCCTATTCCACCTGCTACATTCTTTTGCCCTTGGTTAACTTTACCTAAATTAGAGCTCAATTGGCTTGAAGCTTCTTCTGCTTCTTTTAGTCCTTCTTCTACTTGAGTTAATCCTACAATCAGTTGATTACTAGATTCAATCAATCCTTCCAATGCCATTCTCTGTTTTGCCAATCCTTCAGCCATTTTTTCAGCTATTCCAGATGCTCCAGGCACTTTGCCTAATCCCTTTACAGCTCCATCTAGTCCATCTAATCCTTTAAGTAGTAGTTCAACTACCTTAAGTTCCTTTTCTTTTCCCTTCTTTATTTCCTCAATAGCTTTAGTACTTTTACTTATTCCCTGCGTTAATTTTTCTTGTCCTGCTACTATTTGTTCAGTACTTGATACAATATTGTTCATACCTTCACTCATTTGTCCAGTCTTTTCTGGAATTGTAGATATTCCCTTTGATACTTGTACTGCACCTTTGGAAAACTCTTCAGCACTAGAACTAAACTTTTCAATTCCATTTCCTAAATTTACATAACCTTCTCCTAATTGAAATGCACTTTGTGATAATTTATTTACCCCATTGTTTATTTCTTTGCTTCCCTCATAAGAAGCACTTACTCCATCTTTTAAACTTTTAGCTCCTTCACTTAGTGAATGTGCTCCTGTATTAACTTTGTTTAATCCTGTTGAAAATTGTTCTATTCCATCACTTAAATTCAATTGTCCTTCTAATAATTTTCCTGTAGCTTCACTTAGCTTTTGACTAGCTTCAACAATCTTGTCTATTCCATCTATTAATTCATCAAAATCTCCTGCACTTTCAAAATCATCAACTTCTGGAAGTGAAGATGTTGCTGTAACTACTATAGAACCCATTTCAAAATCTTTTACATCTGCAGTAACAGTTAAATATTCTGGAATATCAACAATATTTTTACTTAAATTTAAACTTTCCTTAAGTCCAGGTAGTGATATATAAGTTACTACCTGATTATTACCATCTGAAACTACCTTTCCACTATTTGTCTTAACATTTTTAAACTTATCTATAGGTAAATTCATAACAACAATACTGCTAAAAGGTGTATATACATTCTTCTCTTTGCCATTTTCTAATTTTATAGTATGACTTTCTTTGTTTTTAATTGAAACATCTATTTTAATTTCCCCAGATTCCCCTATTATACTTTTAGGTTCTACTTTTTTTCCATCCAAATAGTAGCTAATCTTTACTTCTAGGGGTAACTCTTTATCAGTAGTTCCTTGATAGAAAATATCACTATTATCTGTTTCCCAAACTATAGAATCCCCATTCTTCTCTGGTTCTTCATCACCTTTTACATTCATTACATTCTTTAAAGAAGTCTTGTCTGTAACTTTTCCTAAAGATTTATCAGAATATAATCTAATACTAGATGTCTTCTCTATTGGTTTACCTTCTGAATTTAAATTTACATAAACAGTCTCATCTTTAGTGACTTTACCTTCTGCATATGCAAATGAAAAACTTGACATAACCATAATTAAAGCTATAACTAAACTTGTATTTCTTATTATTTTATTATTTGTTTTCATATATAACCCTTCCTTCTTTAATTTTGTCAACAATACTTGTATTCCAATGTCTAGATGTTGCTTTTATAAATCCTTCACATGCTACCAAAATACCTGGCAGTATAAATAATATTACTCCAGTACTTATCAATGCTCCTCTTGCTATCATTGCACTAATGGAACTTATAATTTGTATCTTTGATATAGCAGCTACTCCAATAGTTGCCCCAAAGAATGTAAATCCACTAGTAACAATTGATCTAGCTGATTCCTTAACTGAAATATGCATAGCTTCAAATTTGTCATGTCCATTTCTTATCTCTTCCCTAAATCTAGTAGTAAGAAGAATTGCATAGTCAACGGTTGCACCCAATTGTATAGAACCTATTATTATTGTTGATATAAATGGTATTGAAGTTCCTAAATAGTAAGGTATAGACATATTTATAAATATAGCCAACTGAATAACCGCTATCAAAAGCAATGGAATTGAAAAAGACGTAAATACAATACCCACTATTACAAATATTGCTGCTATCGATATTAAGTTTACCTTTTTAAAGTCTGTATCTGTAATTTTTATTAAATCTTTTGTCAAAACTCCTTCTCCAGTAATCAATGCCTTCTCATCATATCCCTTAACAATCTTTTCTATTGCGTCTATTTGTACATTTTCTTCATCTGTAGCTGCCTTAAACCTTGAATTAATAAGTACTAACTTATATCCTCCCTTTTGGAATTGATCTTTAATTTCTTGTGGTAAGAAATTCTCTGGTATTGCAGGTCCTAAAAACTTTTCATAACTTATAACTCTTTCAATTCCATCAAGTTTCTCTATTTTGTCGACCATCTCTTTCATTTCATGATTTGGAGTATCATCTGAAACTAATATCATATGAGTAGTCATCATATTGTAATCATTTTTTAGCTTTCTAAAAGCTATTACTGAATCAATATCATCTGGTAATGACTCATCTATATTGTAATAAACCTCATTGTTTCTTTCTCCATAGAATGCTGGTATGAATAATAATATTCCTATAATAATAAATACTTTATAATGTTTTGTAACCAAATTTGCTAAGCCATTAAATTCAGGTAAAACCGTCTTATGACTAAATCTGTGGATTAACTTATCAAATACTAGCATTAATGCTGGCAATATTGTTATTACAGAAAGTAGTCCAAGTATTACCCCTTTTGCCATTACAATTCCTATATCTTTCCCTATTGTCAATTCCATAGCGCATATTGCAAGAAACCCAGCCACTGTAGTTAATGAACTACCAAAAATAGAAGCTGCTGTTTTTTGTATTGCATTTGCCATAGCTTGATTTTTGTCATCATTCTTTTCACACTCTTCATTGAATCTATGAAGAAGAAATATTGAGTAGTCCATTGTAACTCCTAACTGTAATACTGCTGCTAATGACTCAGTTACATAAGAAATCTCTCCAAAGAAAACATTTGTTCCAAAATTATATAATATTGCTAATCCCATGCTAAAAAGTATTATAAATGGAATAATTGTAGATTCTAGTGTCAGTATTAATACTAAAATCGCAAATACTATTGCCATCAATACATAAATCGGTGTTTGTCTATCAGCAATATCTATGGTATCCCTCATGGCAGAAGCCGTACCAGCTAAAAAGCATTGTTTATTTAACAAACTTCTTATACTAACTACTGCATCCTGAGTTATATCTGAAGATATTTCATTGCTAAAATGAATCATCATCAAAGTAGAATCTTCCCTGTAAAATGCATCCTTTAATTCACTTGGAAGTATTTCTTTTGGTATTCCAAAATCAACAAAATCATTTATCCAAATTACCTTCTCAACACCTTCAACTGCTGCAATTTTGTCTTTTAATTTTGCAACATCTTTATCTTCCATATTTTCTATGATTAAAAAGCTAGTTCCAGAGTTTTTATATACATCACTCAAAATCTGTTGACCTTTTACAGAATCTAATTTTTCTGGCAAATAAGTCAATATATCATAATTTATTCTTGTTTTTGCCATCCCATATAATGATGGCAAAATGAGAAGTGCTGCTACAATTAAAACTAGCACTCTGTTTTTTGCTACAAAATAGCCAAATTTATTCATGTAATCATCTCCTATATTAATTTCTTAATTGTCTCAAATAATATTGGTTTCATTTCATCTATACTGGCAGGTTCATTTAATACTATTGAACTGTAGCATACTGATCCTGTCAATTCTAAAATGAGAAAAAGCAATTTTTCTGTATCACCTTCTTCTAATCCTAAATCCCCTAGTCCCTCATCAAACATTGTACGTATTTCATTTATTTCTTTATAATCCTTTTTTGCTTTCTTAAAAACTCCCCAAGAAAGGTTTTTATAAATTAACTTCAAAAGCAGTTTATTATCTTTTAAATACTCAATTATATAATCTATAAAGAAAAGTACTCGTTCTTCAAAATCAATAAATTCTTTTGTATTAGTTTCTCTTATAGCTTCACTTAACACTTGACTACTTTTGTCTAAAATTATTTTATCCAATATATCATACTTATCTTTAAAGTATAAATAAAAAGTTCCCTTAGCTACCCCCGCTTTTTTTACAATGTCACTTATAGCTGTGTCATGAATACCTTTGGTTGTAAAGAGTTCATAAGCTGCTAAGTAAAGAGAATTTTCCTTTTTCTTCTTGTTTTTCTCTACCTTTGATGCCACTAATTCATCTCCTTTCTAAAAAGTGACCATCGGTCAACAATTTTTATTATATTACTATTATGACCATTGGTCAACTTTTTTAAACAATTACTTTATTAACTTTTTGTAATAAAAAAAGACCTTGACTTTATCCAAGGTCCAAAAATCAATTACTTTTTTTATTTATTATAAGTTTCATTAAAAGAATAAAAACTAAAATGGATAATATAATAAAATATAAAACTATGTTAATAGTAGTCAAGTACATTCTTGGCAATGTTTGAAACAACTTAATAGTACCAAATGTTATAAAGACAGCTGCAGAAGCTATTTTTACAGCTATCTCTGGTATTTTTTTACCTATTTTACTTCCTACAAATATTCCTATGCCACTTACGGCCACCATTCCTAATGTTGTCCCCAAAAGAATAAAAAAGGGAAATTCTCCTTCAGTAGATAATGTCATAGCTGTAAGCTGAGTTTTGTCTCCTAATTCCCCAATAAAAAATGCCAATGCTACAGTAACTATAGGACCAAAATTTTTCTTATTTTTACCTTCTTCTTTATCCTCTTCATCAACTAATGCTAATACTCCAAAAGCTACAAATAATAGCCCAGCAATTATTTGTATAAGATTTAGAGGCATTATTTTTGATATGTATCGTCCTAATACTATAGCTATACCATGATTTAAAAACACTCCCAACGCTACTCCAATCAATACTTCTATAGCACTAAATTGAGTTGCAAAAGTCATAGCTAATATTTGGGTTTTATCGCCCATTTCTGCTGCAAATATGAGAAGAAAGCTTCTCACCAGTTCTTTAAGCACTGCTTTTCCTCCTTTTGTAATATTAATATTAAAAAAGACTTTTAGTTTAATAGTATTATATCCTATTAAACTAAAAGTCTCGCTCCTCTTTTTAGTAAGAGTAAATAGGACCAGGTATTTCTACCAGCATGTTGACCCTATTTGCATGGTTGCAGCTACTCCCTTTTAGAATTATATTCACTTTGCAACTTGATTATACTCTATTTCTCATTTATTTACAAGAGTTATGCTTTCTCATCCTTTCACTGTTTATAGCCATAATCTTTTTGTTTATATAGTCATAGCCATTTGGTGAGTGAGGTATTAGACAATTGGTGCAATCCTTAATACCTTTGTTATCAATATAATTCCCACCACATTCTTCTAAAAAATATAATGGACAATAACAAAACATACAATTAAAATCCTCTTCATTTTTCACCTTATGACAAGGGAAATAGTCGCAAGCAATATTTCTATAAAACCTATATGAGTTCTCCATTATTATTCTCCTCTCTTATAATATTTTCAATAACATCTAAGTCATCAATACCCTCACTTATATCTCTTCCAATGACAATAACTGTTATTCCTAATTCTACACAAGCTCTAATTTTTTCTTCAGTTCCTCCACCCTTACCACTATCTTTCATAACTACATAATTTGACTTGTATTCATTAAACATAGCTTTATTTAATTCATAAGAAAAAGGACCTAATACTGCAACAATATCTTTCATTTTCACATTGTTTTTTTTACATTCCTCTATACTATCAGTAGCAGGAAGAACTCTATAAATATATCTGTTTTCTCCCCTAACTTTTTCAAAATCTATTATATTTTTAGACCCTGTAGTGAAAAACACTGTTCCAGAAATACTCTTTAAATACTCTATACACTCTTCTAAACTATCTAAATACACCACATCAGATAGTATTTTAGACTTTGCCCTTTCATATCTAATATATCTTATATTTTTTATTTTGGATACTTCTTTTGCATTTGCACTAACAACTTCGGCATAAGGATGAGTCAAATCAACTATAAGACTAATTTTATGCTCTTCAACAAAATCAAGCATCTCATACTTGTTCATTCTTCCAACAATCATTCTATCAGATTTAATGAATTCTCTACTTCCTTCAGTAGCACTAGTTACTACAAAGTTGTCTATATCGTCTAGTCTGGTTACAAGCTTTCTTGCCTCACTAGTTCCACCTATTATCCATATCAAAGGTCATACCCCCTAGGAGTTACTATCTTGCCTTCCTTTACATATGTTTTACTATTTCCAACTATCAAAACACAACACATATCTATAATATCATAATCTATATCATCTAATATGGTAATATGTTTTTCCATACCATCTCTTCCTGAATTCTTTACAATGCCCACAGGAGTATCTGGAGATTTGTACTTTAACATAATACTTACAGCTTTTTTAAGATGATCTACTCTACTTTTGCTCTTTGGATTGTATATAGTTATAACAAAATCCCCCGCTGAAGCACATTCTATCCTCTTTTCTATTACCTCCCAAGGTGTCATAAGATCACTTAAACTTATTGAACAATAATCATGCATAATAGGGGAACCCAACTCACTAGCTGCTGAAAATGCTGCTGTTACACCTGGTATTATTTCCACTTCTATATCATCTGCCATTTCAAGTATTGGTCCAGCCATGCCATATAGTCCCGCATCTCCAGTACTTACTATAGCTGTATTTTTACCTTCCCTAACCATATTTACAGCAACTTTACATCTTTCTATTTCCCCTCTCATTCCAGTAGAGTACAATTCCTTACAATCTTTCAAATCACCTAAATATTCTATATATGGAGTATATCCTACTATCACATGGCAACGCCTTAATACTTCTACAGCCTTTAAAGTCATATTCTCCCTTCCACCTGGCCCAATACCTACTACATATAATTTAGCCATCTCTATACCTCCTTTGATACTGCTATAGTTATTCCATTACATTTAGTCTTTTCAACAACAATTTTTCCTCCAGCTAGATATGCACAAGGTCCACTTACTGAAGATACTCCTACTGCTTTCTTGACAAAACTACTCCCCTCAAACATATCTTCCACCTTTATTATTTCATCTACTGTATAAATATTTATTGGGCATTTGAAATATCTTGAGGCTTCTATAATCCCTAATTCATCTTTTTTTATATCTATAGTATTAATCGACTTTATGGACTTTTCTGATAAGTTGTTATCCTTTAAGGTACTGATTATAGCTTCAATTATCCTCTTTCCACTTACGCCTTTCTTGCATCCTACACCAATGTTTAGATTCTTTGGTCTCAATACAGTATAAGGTAGTTCTACTCCTACGTTTTTATTAGAAGTCACGCATATTATTCCACTTACTTCTTTGCTATTTACTTCTTCTAAGTCACTAATATAAACAATATTATCGTATTTAATTTTATCTTTCATTTCAGAATATAATCCTATACTTTCACCATTTACCATCATAGTTGTTAGTCTTTTTACTGTCTGCATATTTTCCATTTGATAAGCCATCCTCATAGCAAACATATCTATAGATTCTATCCCTCGTCCATCAGACGCAGTAGTAATGATAGCTTCAGCCCCTAAAATATTTGCTACCCACTTACACAATTCATTTCCTCCACCAATATGACCTGAAAGTAAGCTTATAGAATACCTGCCTAAATCATCAACTACCACCACAGCTGGATCTACAACTTTGTTAATAATATATGGGCACATCATTCGTACAGCTATTCCAGTAGCAGAAATAAATACTATTCCATCATATTCTACAACAATATCTTTCAGTTTGTTCTTTATGCCGCCTTCAACTTTTGAACTTTGAAAATGATGAACTATTACATCTAAATTACTGTCCCTACGCTCTACTAAAGACTTACCTATTTCACTACCTCTATTGGTAAAGGATATGCAAGCTACTTTCATTTTGATGCCTTTCTGTATTCATGAGAAAATTTAGGGTCGTAGAGTTTCGATCTCTCATATTTTCCATGTATAAAATCTCCAACAAGTATTTGAGCTGTTTTGTTAATACCTTCAGATTTTACTCTGTCTGATATGTCTTGAAGAGTTCCTATGATAGTCTTTTCATCTTCCCAAGTAGCCTTATATACAACTGCAATAGGTACATCACTTCTTCCGTATCCTTTTTTCAACTTTTCTACCACATTATCAATTTGCTGAATGGAAAGAAATATAGCCATAGATGCACCATAGGAAGCTAACTTTTCTAAATCTTCACTTTCTGGCACACTTGTCCTTCCTTCAATCCTAGTTAATATTACTGTTTGACTTACCTCTGGAAGAGTAAATTCTCTCTTTATAGCTGAACAAGCAGCAGTAAAGGAACTAACTCCTGGAACCACTTCATAGGAAATACCCTTCTCATCTAAAATATCTATTTGCTCTCTTATAGCACCATAGATAGTTGGGTCTCCTGTATGAAGTCTTACAACCTTTTGTCCTTTTCTTTCTCCTCTCTCCATTACTTCTACTACTTCTTCTAATGTCATAGATGCACTATTTCTTATTTCGCATTCCTCTTTGCAAAATTTAAGATGTTCACTAGAAACCAAACTTCCAGCATATATGACAATATCAGCTTCTTCTAACAATCTCCTACCTTTTACAGTTATTAAATCCACATCTCCCGGTCCAGCTCCTACAAAACTAATCATCTCTTTTCCTCCTCCCAAATATAAAGGACATATAATCATTATCAGCTAATATTCCTTCTCTATCATGCAAAACACTTTCTTTATAAAGAGAACATCTTTTAACATATAAATAAGAAAATTTATTTTTCTCAAGTTTATCAATTATACTTTCCTTATTCTTTAAAGTCTTAAGAATACAAATGGAATCACAACACTTTAAAACATCTTCACTAACCATCTCATCACATAATAGAAATCTATCCCCCTTCACTGCTATAGGAAGTTTTAAAACTGCTGCTCCTGCTGTAAAAGAGGTTATTCCTGGCACTATTTCAACTTCAACTCCCAGCTTTTCTATTTCTTCCATGATATAAATAAATGTACTATAAACCATTGGATCACCAATAGTTAAGAACACCCCACATCCATTCTTTAAAATTTGTTCTTCAATTGTTTTTGCTGCTCTTTTATAGTCCTCTCCTTCGACTTGTCCCATTGGAAAATCTACAAAAACTACTTTTTTATCTATTATAAAAGGCTTTACAGTATCTAATGCCATATTTTTCCCCTTATTATTAGGTGCAAATATGACATCTGCCTCTTTTATCACCCTCACAGCTTTTAAAGTTAAATGTTCCACATCCCCTGGCCCAGTTCCTAATCCATAGAGTTTTTTCATAACTTCACACCTTTCACCATAAAAATGGGGTTATTTCCCTTCATTAGTCCTAACTTATCTACTACCGCTGTTTGAATAAGCCTAGTTTCTACATCTTTATAATTAAAATGTTTTAATAATCTTATAAATTCATTTGTATTTTTTAACGTAACAAAGTTTCCACACACTATACCATTATCTTCAAGATTATCTTTAAGATAACTAAAAATATCTACTAATTTTCCACCACTCCCGCCTACAAAGCACTTATTAAATTTCATCATAGGTAAACAATCAGGTGCACAGCCTTCTATTATATCTATCGAAACCCCAAACTTAGAAGCATTTTTTTCTATAAGATCTATTCCTTCTCTTTCTACCTCTACAGAAGTAACCTTTGCTCCTTGGAGAGCTGCTTCTACAGATATAGAACCTGTTCCAGCTCCAATGTCTAAGAATATATCTCCCTTTGCTATTGCTAATAATGCAGTAGTTAAAGTCCTTACTTCAAATTTAGTCATAGGAATATTTCCCCTTATAAATTCCTCATCTTTAACCCATTTCATTTTCTACCACCACCACCGCTAGAGAAGAATAATCTTCTACTTCTTCCCCAATCTTTATTTTAATAATCTTTTCATCTTCATAGGATAGATTATATCCTATGTACATATTTCCTCTTGCACCAACTTCATATAGCTTCTTTGATAGAACATTAGGAGTGTTTAAACTATCAGTAAGCATTATTATCAATTTAGATTCTAATACCTCTTCTAACCTCCCCATTCTACCATGAAAAGACATAAATTTTCCACTATGCCAACTCTTTTTTAGTTTACCCATCATATATTGAAAAGAAGATATTCCAGGTAAAACTTCATCTACATTTATGCCTTTTACTTTTAAATATTCTAGTATTCCGTAAAAGCATGGATCACCTGATGCTAAAATCAAAAGATTACTATTTTTCAAAGAATGTTTATACACTTCTTCTACTCTTTTAACTATTATAAAATCATTTCTAATATCCCTTAGTGTTTCCCCTACTCTGCCAAAGGCTATTACACATTTAGCTTTTTCTATTTCTTCTCTTACCTCTACAGTCAAATATTTTGGATTTCCAGGACCTATTCCAGCTACTGTAATCAAATAAATGCACCTCTTTCCATAGAGTATATAATTACCTTTACCGGATAATCTTCATCTTTTAAATACTTTCTAATCCTCTCTTCCGAACCATTTTCCATATCATAGACTACTTCTTCAAATCCCTCATCTATACATATATTTAAGGCCTCTTCAGCTGTCAATGCACTACCCACTTTGTTAAGTAAACTCATGGGAGCATTTCTTAAAGCCAAATAATATATAAAAGCTTCTAACCTAGCATCACAAACACTACTATGAGTATTAAACACCCCAATAGAGAGCTTTGCAAACTTTCCAATATGCCCAATAAGAGTTATAGATTTTATTCCACTATTGTATACATAATGTATACTATCCCCAATATAGTTAGAGATTTTCACTTTTCCTTCTTTGTAACCTAGTGAATCTGCAATCTTTTCTCCATAGTTTCCTGGAACTAAAATGATATTGTCAACACCATATTTTTCTATAACAGCGTCAACTTCAAGATAAATCGTCTTAATAAGAGCTTCCTCAGACATTGGATAGACTATCCCCTTAGTTCCTATAATAGATATACCTCCATCAATTCCTATGTTTTTATTGTAAGTCTTTTTCCCTATTTCACTTCCCATAGGAGCATATACTATTACATCATATCCAGAGTTTGAAACCTCTTTTACTTCCTTTTCAATCATTTGCCTAGGAACAGGATTTATGGCTGCTTCTCCAATTTCACCAAATAATCCTTTTCTATTTATTCTTCCTATGCCCTCTCCACCGTTAATACATACTTTACCATCATTTCTCTTTCTAACCTTTGCATATATCTCCATGCCATCTGTTACATCTGGGTCATCTCCACCATCCTTGATAACACAACAACTTGCCCATTCATCTCCTATACTATGGTTTTTCACTTCTAATTTTAACCTAATACCAGCAGGAGTATCTATTTCTACAAAATTAAGTACTTCTCCTACTTCCAGCATAATAGCTGCAGCCTTAGCTGCACCAGTAGCACAACTTCCAGTTGTATATCCACATCTAAGTTTTTTACCATCCTTGATTACATACATTTCATCAAGGTTCATCTTCCTACCACCATATATAAAAGAGCATTTACAATAGAAGCTGCTACATTGCTACCACCTTTTGTTCCAACAGTTGTTATGGAAGGAATATCATATTTTCTTAATTCTTCTTTAGACTCAGCAGCACCTACAAAACCAACTGGAACACCTACTACAAATTTTGGATTAACCTTTCCCTCATATATCAATTCTAAAAGTCTAAAAATAGCAGTAGGTGCATTTCCTATTATAAACATATCTATCCCCTTAGACACAGCCAAATCTACAGCACAAGCAGATCTTGTAGTACCAAGTTTTTTAGAGAGTTCCACAGTTTTCTCATCATCAATAAAATACTCTAAATTGCATTTAGTCTTTGACAATGCTTTTTTGTTAATGCCTGAGTAAGTCATCTTAGTGTCTGTAAAAATAGTTCCACCTGCCTTGATACTTTCCTTTGCAGTATTCAAAAAATCATTTTTAATTACTACTATTTTTCTATAGTCAAAATCTCCAGTTGTATGAATCATCCTCTTTACAACAATCTTTTCTTCATCTGAAAAATTAGTATCACTCATTACTTCTTCAATAATATCCATGCTTTTGTTTTCTATTTCCATAGGTTTTTTTATATACATACTACCTCTCCTTTTCAGCACTATCGAGCATATGGCTAAACGCCTTCATATTTCCCAAAAAGTTAATATGAGGATATCCTGCTAAGACATTTTTGTATTCATATCCACATCCCCATTTTCTCTTGCTCATTGGTTTTGAAATATTGTATACTTCTTGTCCCTCATTTTCCATTATAGATTTATGAAATTCATTGCCTGCCAATACATACCCTTTTTCTCCTAGAAGACAATCTTTTTTAAGTTCTATATTTAAATAGCCAAATCTCTGCAGTCTATCTGTCATAGTGCTACTTGCTTTAAATACTCCGCACATTTCATAGCCTTCTATATATTCCATCAAATACATAAAGCCTCCACCTTCAGCATAAATACATCCACCCTTATCAGCAAAATCCTTTATAGAGTGTTTCATACTTATATTCCCTGAAAGCTCCTCTAAATGTAGCTCTGGATATCCTCCCCCTAGATATAACAAATCACATTCTGGCAACTTCTCGTCTTGAAGAGGTGAAAAATATACAACATCACACACATTCTCAAAAAGTCTTAAATCTTCACCATAATAAAAAGAAAAAGCACTATCATAAGCTATACCTACTCTTAAATCCCTTTTATTTGGATAGATATATTTAGGCACACTTACATCACTCATAAGCTCCACAATCCCATCTAAATCTACATTATTTTCAACTAATATTGAAACATTCTCTATTATTGAATCTATATTTTCTATCTCATCTGATTGTATTAGTCCTAAATGTCTACTATCAATTTTAAGAGATTCATCATTTTCTACGTAACCAAGCACTTTTATTCCTACATACTCTTCAATTTTTTCTTTTAACAACTTATACATTGGAAAGCTAACTTTATTTAGTATTATTCCCTTTATCATTGAACCCTCAAAATCAACCAAACCCTTTATTTTAGGAATTGCAGAAAACATTTCACCCTTAGGAGTGTATACGAGAATTGTGTTAATATTTAGTACTTTTGAAATATCATAGGATGAGTTCAAAAAGGTATTATATATCCCATCAAAATATCCCATAGCCCCTTCTACTACCCCATATTCCCCTTCTCCCATGGATATAGAAGCTTTAAGTCCATCTATTCCTATCATATGGATATCTAAGTTTCCAGCTCTCGTACCTGCAGCCTTTTCTAAAAACTTTGTATCAATAAAATCTGGTCCAGTCTTATATCCACATACATTTAAGCCTCTTTTTTTAAGTGCTCTTATAATCCCTAAAGTAACAAAAGTCTTTCCACTATTACTTGAAGGAGCTGTAATCATAATAGTTTTCATCAATATTCACCCAATTCTTTAAAAGTTTTAATTAGTTTGATATTTTTCTCTCTATCTTTAATAGCAACCCTTATATACTCACCATTTAAACCTTCGAAACTAGAACATTTTCTTATAACAATTCCTTTTTTTAAAAAATGATTGAAAACATATTCTTCATTCCATTTTAAAAGCTTAATGAGTATGTAATTTGACTGAGTACTATATGGTGCTATTCCCTCTATATTAGATAGCTCACTAAGTAAATATTTTCGTTCCTCATGGATATAAGCTTTACTCTTTCCAATGTAATCTTTGCACTCAAAAATATATCGTCCAGCACAATCTGCCAATGCATTAACACTCCATGGTAATTCTATATTTCTATATTTTCCCACCATATCTATTGAAATACAACCATATCCTAGTCGAATTCCTGGAAGTGCAAAAAATTTAGTAGCTGCTCTAATGATTCCTACATTATCAAAATTATATTTTTTGAAAAGTTCTATACTATCATAATCCTTAGGACAAAACTCAAAAAAAGCTTCATCTAAAAGTAAAAAACCATCTTTTTGTCTTATGATTTCATATATGCTAATTAATACTTCTTCTTCAATTCTCAATCCTGTAGGATTGTTGGGGTTTCCTAATATTAACAAATCTCCTTTTTTCATATTTTCTCTTAAACTCTCAAAATTGACTTTAAAATCATCTGAATATTTAAGCTTTACTACTTCTTTTTTGTGAACCACACTTCGTAATTCGTACTCGGAAAAAGAAGGAATGAAAACTAATACCCTTTCAAATAATTGTATAAGATTATCTATTATTTCTACAGCACCGTTTCCAACAACTACATTTTTATCTTCACAATTTAAGTAATTAGCTACACTTCTCTTAAGATGCCTGTACTTAATATCTGGATAAGCTTTTAAACTTTCAAAAGAGTTTGTAAGAACTTCTCCTAATCCTTCAGGAAGCCCTAATGGATTAATATTACTAGAAAAATCAATTAAATCACCCTTGTAAAAATTTCTATATGAAATCAAATCTCCGCCATGTTTCATCTACTCACCTACCTTCAAACTACAATAAATATAATTAAGCAAATAGCAATAAATAGTATTTCCGTTCTATACATTATGTCAATTGTTCTTTTAATGTCTTCTCTCTCTATAGTTTTTTGTTTATCTCCAATAGTTGGTTTTTTAACTAATTTCCCAAAGTAATAGCTACTACCTCCCAACTGAATATTTAATAGTCCTGCAACAGCTCCTTCTGGATAAGCACTATTTGGACTCTTATGATTCTTTCTATCTCGTATCATTATTTTAAAACCATTTTTTACATCATACTTAAACAATGAAGAAATACACATCAAAAATCCTGTAATTCTTGCAGGTATATAGTTAAATATATCATCATTTATTGCAGGGAAAAAACCTAAATCTATATACTTATCATTTTTGTATCCAAGCATAGAATCCATAGTATTAACCATCTTGTACATAATTCCTCCAGGGGAACCAAATAGTAAAATATAAAATAGTGGAGCAATAACTCCATCAGAGGTATTCTCTGCAACGGTTTCAACATCTGCACTTACTATTTCTTCTTCATTTAGTTGTAATGTATCTCTTCCCACTATATAAGATAATTTCTCCCTAGCATCTAATATACCATTTGAAAAAGCATGATATACCTTCATTGCCTCTTTATGAAGACACCTAGCGGCTATACATGTATACATTAGATAAGTATTTACAATATGATAAGCTAAATCATATTGCTTCAACCATTTAAGTAATACAAAGGGAATAGAAAAAGATATAAATATGTTAAAAACAACTATAATAAATCCACCAAATTTTAATCCCTTTCCACTTTTAAAAATCTTTCTTACTAATTTATCTTCCTGTGAAATAATATTCCCCATTAACTTTACAGGATGAGGAAAGCTATAGGGATCCCCAATTAAAAAATCTAATACTACTGCCAAAAGTAAATCCACCATACTATTCACCTACATTTATGCCTATTAATGAATAAATATATTTCATATCCATATTTTCTCTAACTACATTTGCTAATTTCTTAATTTGTTCTATCTTTTCTATTTCATCTTGAGAACTACTATTACATTTCTTTTCATAATCAGTTAAACTATCTTCGTCTTCCAATTCTAAATGAACATATGGAACAGTTCCAACTACAGGAATATTAAGTAATTCTTCTATCATGTCTATTCCTGATTGCAAAAGAGATATATCTCCTCTAAATTTATTTATCACTAAACCCTTTATTCTTTTTATTTCTTCTTCCTCTAAAAGCATTACCGTACCATAAAGGGATGCAAATACACCACCTCTATCAATATCGGCTATTAAAAGCACAGGAGAATTAGCCATTTCAGCCATTCCCATATTTACAATATCATTTTCTTTTAAATTGATTTCAGCAGGACTACCTGCTCCTTCTATAACTACTACATCATATTCACTTTCCACTTCCTTAAATGTATCTAATATCATAGGCCTTAAACTAGTTTTAAATTTGAAATACTCTACTGCATCCATATTTTCAGATAATTTACCCTTTATAAAAACCTGACTAGATCTATCACCAGTAGGCTTTAAAAGAATAGGATTCATTCTAGGATCTGGCTTTAGTCCTGCAGCAGTAGCCTGTAATGCTTGTGCCGTACTTATTTCTAACCCATCCTCAGTAATGTAAGACTTAGATGACATATTTTGAGACTTAAATGGAAATACACTTAAGCCATCTTCTACAAATATCCTACAAAGTGCTGTACAAAGCATACTTTTCCCTGCTGAAGATGTAGTTCCCTGTACCATAATACTACTCATCATTTCACCTCCAAATTAAAAAAGGCTTCTAATAGAAACTTTCTAACAATCAAGAAAACCTTTTTTGAAACTCATTTCGAAAAGTTTTATATTAAGGAAAACTAAAACTTTCCTATGAATTATAAAAAAGAACTTCTCTCGAAGTTCTCTTGTTTTAAAAGTTCAAAGTTTTCATTTGTGAACCAATCAACAAGCACTGTCTTTCCCTCCGAAAGATGGCTTTAGTTCAGGCAGGTTTCCTGACTCATGGCTCAATCCTCCTTCCTCCTTCCCGGCAATAGCCAGTGGATATGGAATTCGTCACCATTTACAGTAGCGGGGGCTGTAGTGGGTTTTAACCACTTTCCCTTTTAACCCATAGGGCACCTAAACTCCTATTCTATTTTCTATTACATGATATCATTTTTTTAGATTTTATGTCAAATAGAAAATAGGCTAATCAACCAACTTTATAGTCAGACTCTTATTAAATTTTACATTTTCCTCTTCCTATAAATTAGATTAGGAAGTACCCAAAAAAGTTCCATTAAAAATAAAATGAGTCAAAGGACCGTCCCTTGACTCACTAACTCAAAATAGAATATCAGCTATATTTAATATTATCTCATCTTTATTTATTACAGAAAGAAAATCCACCTTATTTACTAACTTAGTCAAAAAACTATTTTCCCTTTTTAGTTCATCACATCTATGCTTTTCTATTACTATATTTAAAAATTCATCGAAACTATATATTTTAAATCTTTCTACCTCATATTTTTCTGCTAAATTTTCAAGAAATCTAATAGCAATATCTTCATAGTCATTCCCCTTATCAGTACCAACTAATGTACTTATTTTAGGTATTATAAATTCAAATATTGCCCTCTTATAAGGCACTCCTTCTATCCCTAAAATCTGTCCAACTTGAAAGATTTTCTCTTCTCCAAAATTTAAAAATTCATTCATGAAGTAATCTTCATCATATTTTCCTTCGATATAATACTTATATCCTTTCAAACTTCTAAGGACTTTCAATCCATCATAGTAACCAAGTTCCATATCCCTTATAGCAGTTTCACTTTCAAACTCTAAGGTCTTACCCAAATCATCCACAGGGGAAATATATATTATATTTAATCCTGTATCATCTATCTTTTTTAGTTTCCCTAGTCCATGAGTTCTAACAGCAATTATATCCTTATAACCTTTGCGAGAAAGTAAGTTTATAGGTAAATTGTTATAAAGTCCACCATCTATAAATTTCTTTCCATCTATTTTTTCACTCTTAAAAGCAGGAAAGTTTGCACTTGCAATTATATAGTCAATTAATTTTCCCTCTGGAATATCTTCAATATATAATTCCAAAGGCTTTAAATCCGTAAGAGAAACTGTTACTATCGCAAAGTCTTTCCCAGAATTTCTCACAACATCTTCATCAATTACTTCATTTAAAAGTTCTCGCAGTGGAGTTATATCTAATCCCTTATCATTTAAAATGTCTTTTATTTTTTCAGCTAAATTTTTAATATCTTCTTTCCCCAACTTACCTTTTTTTATCTTTTCAATTTCATCATCACTAATAGTTATAACTTTTGAATAAGTCATAGTTGACCAAAGTTCAACTGCCTTTTCATACCCACCTTGGACTAACATAGCCCCATTCAATGCTCCAACAGATGTACCAGCAATTCCTCCAACTTCAATGCCCATCTCCATTATAGCCTTATATGCTCCAATATGATATGCTCCTTTTGCTCCTCCACCTTCTAATACAAGACCATACATACATACACCCCCAATTTTATTTGCTATAAGTAAAACATGAACTACCTTTAACTTCCATAAAGGTAGTTCATATATTAATTTATCTCCATAAAACCTTCACCATTTACTTTACTGCCAAATGATTTAGACAATTTATTTATATTATTAATAGCTTCTACCTTTTCCTTTCCTTCCAATGGTATAGGCCTTCCATTATCAATCTTACATGGTATTATATTTATACTCTGAATCTCTTTATCTGCTATTGTTACTTGACCAATCATAGTGTTATTCCCTTCTTTACTTCCTGAATTAAATACAAAATTACCTAAACTATAAAATATAGGCTTTCCATTGTACACTTCTATTCCCTGTAATACATGAGGATGGTGTCCCATAACTATATCAGCACCACTATCTATAGCTTTCTTAGCCAAATTTATTTCATTTTTTCTAGGAGTAGTACTCCTCTCCACTCCCCAATGAATGGATAGAATAACTATATCAGTTTTCTCTTTCATCTCAGCTATTTTCTTCGTCATTTCGCCTACATAATAGTCATAACCACTTACAAGTCCTGATCTTTTGCAAGTTGCATACCATTTCATATCTGGAATTACCCTTGAAAAAGATAGTATTCCAATTTTAACTCCCTTTTCTTCTACTATAACTCCCTCTATTGCTTCCTTTTTATTTTTACCAGCACCAGTATATTTAATATTGTATTTATCTAAGCATTTCAATGTATCCAATAGTCCACTATAACCATAATCCAAAATATGATTGTTTGCCAAAGTAACAACATCAACACCTGATTCAGCCATTCCCTTTATTGAATTAGGATTCGATCTAAAGTTGAATTGTTTGTTCGGCCACTTTTTCCCTCCAGTAGTCACACTAGTTTCTAGGTTTAAAATAGTTAAATCATCTTCTTTAAAATAACTATTCACTTTATCAAAAGGATAGTTAATGCCATAATTACTAATATGTTTTTTTAAAGCTCCATCAAAGCAAGTATCTCCAGCTAATGAAATAACTAATTTTCCAAATTCCTCTTGGACTTCATCAGCAATACATATATTTGAAAAAGCAATCATAAAAACCAATAATAAAGCAATAAACTTATTCACAATTTTTCCTCCTTAGTATATTGTATACAATTATATAATACACTAAAGCATCATGAAATATAAGGATTATTTAAGTATATTTTCTAAAACACGTAAAAAATTCTCTCCTAATACTTTTTTGATTGTTGTTTCACTATATCCTCTTTTAATAAGTTCATTTGTTAGGATTGGTGCTTTGCTACAATCTTCTAAACCTTTCAATTTTGGTGATCCTAAATAACCATTAAAGTCAAATCCTAAACCCACATGATCTTCTCCTGCTACTTCTAATAAATATTCCATATGCTCCATATAAGTATCTATTGAAACTTCATTCTTCTCCTTATCCCCAGTGAAATAAGTATTAACCCCTATAACACCACCAGTATTTGCAATAGCCTTTATTTGATCATCACTTAAATTTCTCACATGATTATATAGTGCCTTAGCATTTGAATGAGAGGCAATAACAGGATTTTTGGCAATTTTCATTATATCCCAAAATCCTTCCTCATTTAAGTGAGATACATCTATTATAATACCCAAGTTTTCCATCTCAACAATTGATTCTTTTCCAAGTTTACTTAATCCCCCTGTTTCCCAACTACCTGATGCAAAATAGTTTCTCCAATTCCATGTAAGCATAGCACTTCTAAGACCAAGTTCATAAAATGTTCTTAATAACACTATTTCATTGCTTATAGGCTCCATACCTTCCATTGAAAGAACTACTCCAATTTTGTTTTCCTTTAATGCCTTATATAAGTCATTTTTATTGCGAATCAATATAGCTTCATCTGTACTTTCTAATTCCTTTTTTAATTCTGAGACCTCTATTAGTGCTTCTTTCAATGACCCTTCAGGGTGTAAATTTTCAAATAGATTTACAAATACTATATTTACCCCTCCTTCTTTTAGTAGAGGTAAATGATAAGATTTAAATACTTCATCAATATTTTCATTCATTTTATTTATTAAAATATGAAGTGGTATATCTGAATGTGCATCTACTACTATGGAATTCTTATGCAAATCTAAATAATTCATAACTATCCCTCCAAAATTTTATAATTACTTATATACTAACTCATTTCAACAACTATTTGAAGTTGAAATTACAATATTCACTAAAAACAAAAAACTCTTCTATTGAAGAGTTTTAATCTACAAGTTCAGAAGTACAATGAGAACATCTTGTAGCTTCTATTGGAATCTCACTTAAGCAATACTGACATTTCTTTGTAGTTACAGGCTTAGGTTCATCTTTCTTCCTAAATCGATTAATCTGCCTAATCACTAAGAAAAGAGAAAAAGATATAATTAAAAATTCAATAACAGTATTAATAAAAACGCCATAATTCAACGTTGCAGCTCCTGCGTCCTTTGCTGCTTGAAGTGAGGAGTAGCTTGTCCCATCAAGGCTTATGAAAAAATTGCTAAAATCTACTTTCCCAATGAGTCCACCTATAATAGGCATAATCACATCATTAACTAGAGATGATACTATTTTCCCAAAAGCTCCACCAATGATTACACCTATAGCCAAGTCTACAACACTTCCTTTTATAGCAAACTCTTTAAACTCCTTAAACATTTTTGGACCTCCAATTGTACAATTCTATATATAATATTTAATACCCATAATTCTTAAACAAAAACACTTAATTCTCATTATTAACATATTCTAATATTGAAATTTATAACTTAATACATATATAATATAATAAACTATGAAATTATAAAGGAGATTTGAAACATGGAAAGAAGAGATAAAATAAATTATTACTTAGATATAGCTGAAGTAGTAGCTGAAAGAGGAACATGCTTAAGAAGAAACTTTGGTGCAATTATAGTTCAAAATGATGAAATAATTTCTACAGGCTATACAGGAGCTCCAAGAGGAAGAGATAACTGTTGTGACTTAAACTATTGTAAAAGAGAACAGTTAAACATCCCAAGAGGAACTCGCTATGAACTCTGTAGATCGGTACATGCTGAAGCCAATTGTATAATTAGTGCTTCTAGACAAGCTATGATTGGATCCACTCTTTATTTAGTATGCAAAGATGCCAAAACTAGGAAACTAGTTGCAAATACAAATTCTTGCGCAATGTGTAAAAGACTTATTATAAACGCAGGAATTGAAAAAGTAATTATAAGAGATACTATAGATGATTACAGGATAATATCTGTAAATGAATGGATAGAAAATGATGATTCCCTAAATGATGATATGGGGTATTAATCTATATTTCCATTTAATGCTTCTTTTGCAAGGGTATCTACTTCTTCATTGTATTTATCACCTGAATGAGCTTTAACTTTTATAAACACAACTTTTAAACTGTCTTTAATGGAATTATAATACTCCACATATCTTTTAGTGCCGACTTTGTTGGCCTTCCACTCTCCAGTTGCCCATTTTTCGATACCTATATAATCATAATATAAGTAGAGTATATCTATATTATTTTTTAGAGCAATGTCCATAGCAGCCATTGCTCCTTCTATTTCTCCTGCCACATTTCTCATCTCTATAAGTTCACTATCATTTCCTCTACTAGAACTAGTTATCTTTTCATAGACAGTAAACATTATAGCACCATAAGAATAATATCCTTTGTCTTTATCAAAACTACCATCTACATAAGCTATCATCTCATTGTTATTTAACTCAGATATATCTTTGCCTTCTTTAACTTCTTTATTACCATTAACAAAGTCTAATGCTCCTTTTAAAGTCAAAAAGCTTTTATATTCTGCACCTGAAAAACCTTTCACTTGTTCCTCACATTCACTCCAAGACTCATAAACCCCTGTATTTCTTCCCTTTTTAACCCCATAATATTTCTTTTTCAAAAAATCACCTCATTAAAACATTTCCTCTTGTTTTTGTCTAAGTTTGTATAGTAGTGTACTCTCGTCTAAATCTATCATATCGTAAGTGATAAATTCACCTTTTTTAACATCTCTCTTTAGTATCGTTCTATCATTTATTAGACCTATTGGAACTAATTTTTCTCTTTTAGCTATTTCATATCTTTCTAAGCTTCCGTAAACTGTATATCCACCTATGCTATCTAGCCTTTCACCAGCCTTTAAATCCTTCTTAGCAACAGTTATTGTATCTGCCACCATTCCACAAGTTGGTGCTATTGTAGCTTCATTGTTTACACATGCATTATAAATAGTCAATGGTGTTTCTAAACTTGTTAGATGATATGGCCTATATAGAACATAATTTGGTCCTGAACCCATATTTAAATACTCTAGTTGATTGTGCACCTCTTCTAGATTGGTTGTAAATATTGCGTATACCCCTGGAGCAATTCCTCTTACATAGTCAACTGTATAATAACTATTTAGAACTCCTCCTTCTTCTTTTAGCCTTAAGAATTTTTTCAAATCATCTATATTACTTTCAATACCATGACATCCTCTAATATCTGGTACAAATCCAGTAGCATTACACATACAATTAAGCTCTATCATAGTATTAGTTCCATCAATAAATCCTGCTAACATATTAGGTTTTAATTCTTTTCTCATAGCTTCTTCATATACAGTATCAGGATTTACAGATAGATTTATAGGATTGTTCTTTCCCTTTCCTATAGCTAAAACTTCAAAACCCAATCCTACTGCAAAATCATATAATTCTATCACTGCCCCAGGCTCATCTCCTGCAGTGCCTGTATATACTACTCCTGCATCTAAAGCATATTTATGTAATATAGGACCTACTACACAATCAGCTTCTACATTTAGCATTATGATATGCTTATTGTTTCCTATTGCATCTACTGCAATCTTAGCTCCTGTTTCTGGAACCCCTGTAGCATCTACTACTGATTGTATTTCATTAATCTTTGGTGCAACATCCATGTATTCAGCTGCAACATATTTCCCTTTTTCGATAGCAGTATTTATTTTATCTATAGAATTTGTTACCACTATATCTTCTTTTCCTATGCCTGCAGACATAAGTGAGTTTATTGCCTTTTCAACATTTCTATTTACTACTAGCGAAGGAATCATTCCCTTTATTCTAGTCATCTGATTTACTAATCCCTTTCCCATCTTTCCAGCACCAATTATTGCTACTTTTATTGGTTTATCTTGATTTGATAACTTCTGTAACTTTTTATTCATTCTTAACATAATCTCATCCTTTCAATTTGGTATTACTCCAAATCATTAAAACATGTTTTTGTGTAATTCTATTTTTATATTAAATATTCAAACTTTAAATTTATATATATATATTATACTAGAAATGTAAAAATATAAAAGAATTTTATGTTTGAATCTCAAAAACAACAAAACTGTGGATAATAATATTTTTCAATACAGTTTTATCCACAGTTTAACCACAATCAGTTTAGTTATTAGCTAATATTATTTACTCAAAAGTTCTTTAAGCTTTTCTTCTATGTAATCTACTAGGGGTAATTCACCGATAGTTACCTTGTCTTCTTCATATAAATCTGCTTTTATTTTAAAGAAATTTACAATCAATTTATTTTCAACAATACTATACTCTTCTTCTAATCCTGGAACAAATATTACTTCTAATTCTTCATATTGTGTATCACCATAAATATCATTTAATTTATCTATAAGGCTATTTAAATTCAATCTCTTTACTGGTAAAACCATCATTTCAGTAAATCCTAAATCCTCTAGCATCCACATGTTAAAATTCCAAAATCTTCTTTCCTTTTTACTTTCACTATTTAACATTTCTCTGTTTGAAATAGCACTTAAAACTCTTCTTACAGAATCACTATTGAACTCATCATCATATACATACTTCATATCTGATTCATCAGATAATTCAATTATGTAAGTTTCTCCAACCTTTCCCTTTTCGCTAGTGACTTGCCAATAATAGTACATCATTTCGATAATATTAAACTTTACACCTATTCTTTTTATCATGGTAACACTCCCTTATAATTAGAATCAAGTAACTTTAATTTAAGTATATCACATTTTTTTCAATCTAATGCCATTGTTAAAAAACTCAATTTTTTCTTCTTTTAAAAGCCTTCCTACTGCTCTTTTAAATGCACTCTTACTCATATTCAACTCTTGACGTATTCTGTTAGGAGAACTATCGTCGTTAAGCTTAAGTTCTCCACGATTTTTCTTCATCTGGTTAATTATAGTCTCTGCATCCTTGTCTATTTGCTTATATGACTTGCTTCTTAAGCTTAAATATAACCTACCATCTTCTCTTACCTTTGTAATTCTAATATCAACTTGATCTCCTGGTCTAAATACTCCATATAGTTCATTCTTAGGTATTAGTCCATCATACAAATTATCTACTGCTACAAAAGCACCCATATCAGGGTTCATGCTGTAAATAGTACCAACAGTTTTGTCATTTTCTTTGTATGGAGAATTTGTAGAAAGCAGATTTTTAATTTGCATAGTTGCACAAGGTCTATTGCTTTTATCAATATATACTCCTACTAAATACTTTCTACCCTTTTCAACTCGTCCAGCCTGTTCTTTAAAAGGTAGAAACAAATCCTTATCTACGCCCCAATCTAAAAATGCACCTATTTTTGATGTAGATACCACCCTAAGCACACCTATTTCTCCAACAGTCAACTTAGGTTTAATCTTTGTAGCAACTAATTTATCATTTGAATCTACATAAACAAATACCTCAAACCTATCTTTTACCTTTGTTCCATCAGGTACTTCTTTTTTACCTAAAAATGCACTATTTCCTCTACCATCACCATCACTTAAATAAACCCCTTTAGGACTTATCTTTACAACTTCTAACTTTTGAATCTTCCCAACTTCTATCATCTTGCACCACCTTTTATATTTACCTTCATATAGTATTCTATCACAATTTCATATCTTTATTTTATAAAATTTATCTATAAAATAAAAAGCCGTACATTAGCTATGTACAGCCTTATTTTTACTAATTTCCATATATTCCTTCAACGCATTAGAAAGTTGGTCAGGACATGAAGTTGCTTTACCACCACAAGTAATCCCTGAAAGTTTTTCAATTACTTCTTCAATATCCATTCCCTCAGCTAATTTAGAAACCCCTTGTGTATTTCCATCACATCCACCTAAAAAACTTATGTTTTTTACCTTTCCATCAACTACATCAAAAGTAATTCTCTTAGAACAAACACCTTTTGGAAAATACTCATACATCTCTGCAATTCTCCTTCCTTATCTAATATGAACATAAATATTAAATATTTAATTTAAAAATTATATTTTACTTCGTATTTACCTTTCAACTCTTCTGTTTTATCTAAATATTTTTCTTGTTGTTTTAATAGCAATACTTGCGCTGAAACCTTTTCTCTTGCTTCTTCTAATGTACTTATTCTCTTTTCTTTATGATCTTGTACCTTGATTATATGATATCCAAACTGTGTTTTTACAGGTTCACTTACTACTCCAACTTCAAGTTCAAATGCTGCATCTTCAAATTCTTTCACCATTTTTCCCTTAGTAAATTCTCCTAAGTCACCACCCATTCCTTTAGAAGGACACATAGAATACTTCTTAGCTGCTTCTTCAAATTCTAATCCATTTTTTATCTCATTAATAATCTCACGAGCCTTTTGTTCATCTTTAACTAATATATGACTAGCTCTAACGCTTTCAGGAGTATTAAAATATTCTTTATATTTATTATAATAATCTTCTATTTCTTCATCTGTTGCCTTTACATCCGATAATAATTTTGTAACAGCATATTGTTTCAATATATTAGCTTTTATTATTTCTAATTCCCTCTTGAATATTTCATCATTGTCAAGGCCTTTTTCAATGGATTCAAAATAAAGTAACTCTCTACTTACCAATTCTTCTACTACTTTTTCCATCCCTTCTTTTGATTGAAATTGCATTGCAACCTGAGGATTTAATTGACTTAAAAATCCTTGTACATCCTCTTGTGTTATTTCTTTCCCATTCACTACTGCCAATACTTGATTCTCATTCATCTCTCTTATTCTCCTTTATTTGATTGTTTTCCCACTAACTTCGCTATTAGAAGGTAACATATAGTTTTTTTATTGTCAATAGAAGCTAATTTAAATACTAATTGTTTTCTCTTTTGTTTCCAAACAACTCATCTTTAGTAAACATAGCTATCTTATATACATGGTCTGCAATTCTTTCAAGATGACTTATTATATCAATATAAATTACACCTGAATCTATACTACATGTTCCTTCATTAAGCCTCTTTATATGATTTTTTTGAAATTCATTACATAAATAATCCATTCTATTCTCAAGTTCACACATCTTTTCAATAGATTTTTCATTTCGATTCTCAACAGCAATAATTACATTGTCAAACATTTCAATCAAAACACTCTCCATCTCTTTTAACTCATTAACAGCAATATCAGTAAACTCAAGACCTTTCTCTATTTTTATATTACATAAATCAGTTATATCTATAACCCTATCGCCAATTCTTTCTATATTATTTATACTACTTATCATAGCAGGAACCATTATAGATTGACTTTCTGTAAGCTCCTTTTTTGAAATCTCAACAATGTATCTAGTAACATCCTTCTGCATCTTATCTATAACAACTTCATTATCACCAATTAATGGTATCTTCTTACTGTCTCCTGTATATACCAAATTCATTACATCAATAAACATATCTTTTACTATCTCAGCACCTCTTATTATCTCCGAACGTGAAGCTTGTAAACCAGCTACAGGTGTATCAATAAGCAATTTATCCAATACTCCCTTATCTGTATGATTTTCACCTTTTGGACTTATTACTTTGTTAAGAAATTCAACATAATATTTTGTTAAAGGTAAAAATATTAAAGCATTTATTGAATTAAATAATGTATGAGAATTAGCAATATAAGCACTTATATCAGCTTTAGGTTGAAAATATAAAGTTATCCCAGTTACTATTCTCAAAAAAATAGGCAGAGTTAATCCTGTTAATATAACTCCAAATAAATTATAAAATGTGTGAGCCCATGCAGTTCTTCTAGCATTAATATTACCTGTCATACTTGCAAGCTGTGCTGTAAGACAAGTCCCTATATTGTCTCCTAACATTATACAGACTGCAGATTTTATATCTAATAGCCCTGCTTGGGCTAGTACCATTACAAGACCTATAGTAGCCGCACTACTATGCACCATAGCTGTAACACAAGCCCCTAAAAGTACACCTAAAATAGGAATTGAAGCATAATGTGTAAAAAAGTACCTCAATGATTCACTTTCTTTCATGTAAGGAACTCCACCATTTAATATCTTAAGGCCCAAAAACATCATTCCAAATCCCATCATAGCTCGACCGACATTTTTTAATGTTTTATTTTTAGAAAACTGACTTATCCCAAAACCTATTCCCAATACTGGAAGTGCAATATCGGTTAATTTAAACTTAAAACTAAATGCCATAAGTTGAGCTGTTATTGTAGTTCCTATATTAGCACCATAGATTATCCCTATGGCCTGAGGAAGGTTCATAAGGCCTGCATTGACAAATCCAACAGTTAATACTGTAATAGCAGTACTACTTTGTACAATTGCTGTTAAAAAAACTCCTACTAAAAAAGCACTCCAGATCTTGCCAGTTAATACGGATAAAATCTTTTTCATCATATTACCTGAAGCCTTTTCTAGACCATCTCCCATCATATTAACGCCATACATAAGCAAAGCTGTCCCACCAATAATACCAAAGATTAATTCTTTCATATAATTCCTCCATTGTAATGTAGTAATATGTAGAATTTTAGCATATTAAAATTATATAACTATTTGAGAGTAAAGTAAATGAAACTTCTGTTAAAGTGGATAATTTAAAAAAATTGTGCTAAACTAATTATGATAAAATTATAGAAATTTTTAAAGCAGAGGTGTACTATGGAAAATAAAATACGAGTTGGAATAGTTGGATATGGTAATTTGGGAAAAGGTGTAGAATCAGCTCTAAAACATAATAATGATTTTGTCCTTAAGGGGATATTTACTAGAAGAGATACCTCCATTGTAGATGCCAATTCCAAGGTTATCCATATTTCCAATATACTAAATTATAAAAATGAAATAGATGTTTTAATCCTTTGCGGTGGTTCAGCCAATGACTTACCAGAACAATGCCCAATCCTTGCAAATAACTTTAATACTGTAGATGCTTATGATAATCATGGTAAAATACCCGAATACTTCAAAGTGGTAGATGAAGTAGCCAAAAAATCTAATAAGGTGAGTTTAATTTCTGTAGGCTGGGATCCAGGACTATTTTCTCTTAATAGAATGCTAGCTGAAGCTATACTTCCAAAAGGAGAAAGCTATACCTTCTGGGGTAAAGGCATAAGTCAAGGTCATTCTGATGCTATTCGAAAAATTAAAGGCGTAAAAGCTGCGGTTCAATATACAATTCCTTCAGAAGAAGCAATTAGAATGGTAAGAGCAGGTGAAAATCCAAGTCTTGATGCCAATGAAAAGCATAAAAGGGTTTGCTATGTAGTACCTTATGATTTTAATGATGTTGAAAGAATTGAAAGTGAAATAAAATCTATACCAAATTATTTTCTAGGTTATGATACTACAGTTCATTTCATCACTGAAGAAGAACTACAAAAAAATCACTCAAATATGCCTCATGGAGGTTTTGTAATACGTACTGGTGAAACTGAAAATAATCATAAGCATAAAATTGAATTCAATCTATCTTTAGATAGTAATCCAGAATTTACTTCTTATGTACTGGTTGCTTTTGCTCGTGCAGTTTATAGAATGTCACTAGAGGACAAAAGTGGTGCTTTTTCTATATTTGATGTTCCCCTAGCCTATATCTCTCCTATGAGTGGAGAAGAATTGAGAAAAAAATTCTTGTAACAATGGGTTATAATCAACAATAATCCCTAGTCATCTGAATATTCAGATGGACTAGGGATTATTATTGATCAAATAGTAAATAATAATATTAGTTAATTATATAAGAAGGTGATTGAAATATTACTTGAAAAAGCATACTATCATTTTCTAAGTGTAATTTTCAGAATCGTAAATCCTATTAAAAAATCACTAATTAAAACTCAATGCAAAGTTCACAAGGCTATTAATTTGGATGCATTAAAAATTCTTAAAAATGATATGTACATAACAGAATATAATTTTTTTAACAATTTTATATCCGATATAAATGAAGGAGCGGTATGGGCAGATCAAGATTTTAAAAGCTCAAACCATCTTTATAATCCCTATAAAAAAAGAGGATTGTATGGGAGAAAAAATGCCATGGATTTAGGAATAGACTATTATTATAAAGCTCTAAGCCTATGGAAAAATAATGAATTTAATAAATCACTATTCTATCTAGGTGCTGCTCTTCATATTATTCAAGATATGACCATCCCTCAACATGCAAACATTCGCCTTCTAGATAATCATCATCAATATGAATCCTATGTCAAACGTACATATGACTATTTAGGAGATTTTCAAGTGAAAAAAGGAACCTACTTACTTGATACTATTGAGGATTATATAAGATTTAATGCTAGGGTTGCCATCAAAATATACAACAATTTTAAAATAATCTCAAATGACGAAAAAAGATTTTATCATATAACCAAATGTGCTCTCCCTTTAGCAAAGAGAACTACAGCTGGAGCAATGGTTATGTTTTATGATGACATAAAAAAGAAGTAGAAAGTACTACTTCTTTTTATCTATTATGAAGCCTTAAAATAAATAGGGGTATTTGGATTGTTAGGATTATCAAAATCACTTGATATATACTCATAGATATATTCTTCTACTTTAATCCCCATATTTCTCAATCCCTCATTTCCAAACATTACATTATATTCTAGTATATAAAGATTGTTTCCTACTACTGCTATATCAAATCCGGCATGATTTATATCTAATGTAGTTGCAACTCTTTCTACCAATTCTATGGCTTCTGAAGGAATATTTGTATAGTCATAACTAGCACCCTTTGCAATATTGTTATGAAATTCTCCCTCTTTTGCTATTCTCCAATATGCACCTATTACTTTGTTTCCTACATATACTATTCTTAAGTCTCTATCTATAGGAAGTTTTTCTTGAATATACAAAATACTATTGTTATCTATATAATCATTTAACTCTTGTCTGTTTTTAATAAGGAAAACTCCTCTTCCCATAGAATTTTTTATTTCCTTCGCTACTAATGGATAACCAAATTCTTCTTCAATAGTTTCAATATTCACATCACTTCTACTTAATATTTGAGTGTAAGGGACATTTTTAGGAAAAGTAGCCCATAGTGCTCTAGTAGTTTCAATCTTATTATGTCCTAATTTATAAGTGCTAATATTGGGAAATATCTTCTTTTTAAGTCCATAAACTAGTGAATTTACTTGCCAATATTCTGGAAACAATATATAATCTGCTTCTTTTACTTTATCTATTTCTTTAAATATATTTTCTGGCTTTATATAAGTCACATTTGGTATACCTATTGTTCTAAAAGGATCAAAAGTAATTAACATAGTTCTTCACCACCTCATAAATATATCAAAATAATTTTACTACCAAAAAAAGTATTTTTCAATACTTTTTTTAAAAATTATTAGATATATTTAGAAAGCAAAAGGACATGCCCATGGACATGTCCCAATATTTCTTTACTAAATTTCCACCTTATCAAGTTCTTGTAAATTATATAGTTTTATTATTTTCATCAATTTCAATGGATATTGTGAATCCGTTGCATAACCACATCTCTTTAATGCCCACGCACCTTGAGTATAGTCATACATTACTTCTCTAAAAGGAGCATATCTTTCCTTCTTAAGCAAGAAGTCCTTATGATCTGCCCAACTTTCTCCAACATTATTATATGCTCTAAACTTATCATCAACACGATAAAGTTTGCCATTATATTCTTCACTTGTATTAGATATAACAGAACCTGCTGATCCCACTCCCTTTATACCAAAAAGATTTAAAGAAAGCTGCCCACTATATTTATCTACAGGAACATATTGTCCCCAACCAGTTTCTAATATAGCTTGAGCTGTTTGTACTGCAGCTGACATGCCTGTTTTTTCATAAGAATTCTTGGCTAGTCCCGAAGCAAGTCCCATAAATTTATCTTTTTCGATAATAGGTTTAGAAGTATATACTTTACCTAAATATACCCTAATTGGAATCTCTTCACTTTCAATCTTTTTACCATTATATCTTCCTATAGCCTTAACACTCCAACTTCCTTCATCTTTTTTAGTTGGAGTATAAGTACAATCAGCTGAAGGAATTTGATTTAACGCAATAATCTCTTTCTCTCCTGTTTTTGTTCTTGTAAGTATATAATCCACACTGTCTAATTTTACATTGCTTGTTGTTTTTAACTTAACAGCTTTTGTTAATACTTGTTTTGGTCCTACTCCTTCTAATAGAAGTTTTGGAGTCCCTACTATATTTACATTTACCCCTTTGCTTTCATGAATGCTTCCTTTAGTGTCCTTTACTCTAACTAAAAGAACTTTTGAACCTGAGTATTCACTTCCTGGAAACCATCTATAGTTCCCATATGGAAATTTCTTCAAAATTTCTTCCCTGCCTGTATTTAAGTCTCTTATAACATATTCTGTTTCATTTACATAAAAATTTATAGAAGTTGATAATATAATTGGCTTATTTATGGTTTGTCCATTAGACACCCCCGCTAATGCCAATTTGTGAGGAATTTTAACCTCAGTAGTGATTGTTTCACTGCTGTATTCCTTATCAGCACTATCATAAGCAATTACCCTAAAAGAATATCTTCCACTTTCATGAACCATTGGAGACCACTTATACACTCCTTGTGGATCTGATTCAGCAGTTAGTGTTTTCTTTCCTGTATTTAAATTAGTAATTTCATATTTGACATAGGATGCAACAAAATTTGCATCTGCACCAAGGGAAACGGTATCATTTACCAATACATTTTCTTGAACTCCAGTTAGAGATACTTTAGGATCAACATTAACATTTACCAAAGTAGCATCTCCTGCTATGAAACTTCCTTTATTATCATAAATAGCTGCTACAAGAACCCTTTCTCCACTTTCTTCTAAATTCGGTAACCAATTATATTTTCCAGTTAAGTTACTACCTCTTGCTACAACAAACCCTTTAGCTGTTTTGGGATCCAATAGAAGATATTTTATCTCTTTGGCATTTTTCATATTGTTCTCTGACAATAAAATTTGTAGCTGAGTTTTACCTTTTATGGTTTGTCCCGATTCTACAGATGAAATTTTTACATTATAAAATGGTACAATATCTACTTTTGCATTGGAATCAATACTAACAATTTTATTGTTTGCATCCCAATTAACTCTAACTCCTAATGCGTTACTAAGAAAACTAAGAGACACAAAAGGACGACCGTTTATAATCTTGGGAGGTATATCTGCTAAACCACAGCTTTTTTCTTCCCCTTGATATTGAACCAAATAGCTATCAATTTTTAAGATTATTGAATTATCTACTTTTTTAATTGTAACAATCCTATCCTTGCCATTCCAATCAACTTTTGCTCCCAATTCTTCAGCAATAAATTGAATAGGTACTAAAGTTTTACCATTTTGAATTATAGGTGTTGCCAGAGAAGTAACATCTTTCCCATCTAATACTAATCTGATTTGATTAGTGGCAAAGACTCCTGTACTAAATACTAGCATTACCATTACAATAAATAGGCTCAAGCTAATTATGCTTCTTTTTTTCATTTTTCTCGCCTCTCTTTAACTAAAAATATTGACTTAATCTTCAATACTATTATACCACAATCAACAACACAAATTGAGTACACTCTTTAAAAATATTTAAGTTCTACTTGTCCTAAATATTTCATATCTTAAAAATGGGGGCGAAAAATATGAAAAAAATATCTTTTATAATAATTATCTTATTGTTAATTAATAGTTTCGTTTGGGCTTCTAATTGTAAAAGGGTTGTTGGTGAAATATTAGGAATTGAGAAAAAACAAGATATTGTAAAAAACGAAATATTAAAAGTCAGAATAATTGAGGGAAAATACGAAGGGAAAATTATTACTATTAAACGTGAAATAATTGAATGTTCTTCCTATGATTTTGATTTAAATATAGGAGATAATATATTGATAGAATTAAGCTTAGATGATGATGGCTCCCTTTGCGGTAGATTTATAAATATTTGGAGAATTGATAAATTAAAAAATCTATCTTTGATTTTTATAATATCTATAATAATATTTGGTGGTTTAAAAGGAGTACTATCAATTTCAGCTCTAATTTTTTCTGCTTACATAATATTGAAAATTATGGTACCTGGAATTCTTAAAGGTTACAATATAATGATGGTTTCTATACTATCCGCTCTAATTATAATAGTAGTGAGCTTTATATTGATAGCTGGTTTTACTAAAAAAAGCTTTGTTTCGATGATTGGAACCATGGGTGGAACTATAACAGCAGGATTACTTGCTTACATATATTCAAAATTAACAAGTATTACTGGAATGGCTGATGAAAATGTAATGTTTTTAATAACAAATATTGGATTAGAATTAGATTTCGGTAGTCTCTATATGAGCTCTATCCTTATAGGTACTATTGGAGCAGTTATGGATGTAAGCATGTCTATAACTACATCTATGTTTGAAATAAAAAAACAATCTCCAAAAATCAAAAGAAAAGATTTAATTCAGTCAGGATTTAAAATAGGTAAGGATATCATGTCTACAATGGTAAACACATTAATACTTGCATATGCTGGAAGTTCTATGCCATTAATTATTATTAATGTATTATCTGATGTTGGACATATTTATGCTATAAATAATGAAATATTAGCAATGGAAATAATAAGATCTTTATGTAGTAGCATAGGATTAGTAATGACAATCCCTTTAACTGTATTGTTAGCTGCAAATAGTACTAAATAAAAAAAGGCTTCTAATGGAAAGTTTTATATTAAGGAAAACTATAACTTTTCTATGGGTTATAAACAGCACAGGGCTATGAATCTAGAAACAATCACCCTGTGCTGTTTTAGCAACATAGCTAATCACTTTAATTTTAGCCTTGTCATAAGATTGAAATGTTTTTTTAGCTTTTTCTAAATCATTATAAACTTTCCAATATCCCCTCATAAGGCACTCTTTGTTAGGACATTCAATAAAATCAACAACATCCAATATAGGATAACCTAAAAATATTCCTATTTCATGAGGACATACATCTTCATATCTTTGTTTTAGTAAATCCAATAACTCAAATATATTCATCTCATCTGAATAACCAAAACGGTTTAAAAAAGCCATATTATTACTATTTCTAAGTACATTATTTAATTTAATACAATCATAAAATAGTACATGAATACTTTTTTCAGTTCTCTTTAACTCATAACAATCTATGTTTAAGCTACTTTTAATTTCATCTTTGTACTTCTCCCAAATAAAATATAAATCTCTATCTGTATCACTTCTAAAAACCATTAAAGAAGATGGTTTAAGCCTTGCTATAGTAGGTGATGCATTATACGCTATTAACATCATTATATAAGATTTATCATCTAATGCATTTATATTATTTAAATAAGTTGCAAACTTTTCTAATTTCATTAAACCATCTCCTCCCTTTAATGATTATCTTAAGCTTTCGCTAATCTGTTCCCTAAATCTATAAGAATTTTTTTGTCCTCATCTCCATCAGGTGAACCATTAACTGTTATACTTTCCTCAATTAAATTTGCTCCTGCAGCTTTCATCCTTTCTTCCCAATCTCTCATCCATTGGCCATCTCCCCATCCATATGAACCAAATAGTACTACTTTCTTTCCATTAACCTTATCTTCTATACTTGATATAAATGGTTCCATCTCGCTATCCTCTAACTCTTCATTTCCCATGGATGGGCATCCTAATACTATTACTTCTGAATTAATAACATCGTCAACTGAAGCATCGCTTACTGATTTAATTTCAGCTTCTCCACTTTGAGATATTATCCCTTCGTGTATTACATTTGCCATTTCCTCTGTGTTTCCTGTACCACTCCAATATATTATTGATATTTTCGCCATATTAAAACCTCCTTAATTGATAATGATTATCACTTTCAATTATATTATAATATACTTTTCTGAATTTGTAAACATAATTCGTTAAAAATAGAAAAAAATTAAACCACCTCCTCTAGTAAAATTATTCTACAAAATATTTTTTACTAGAGGAGGTGGTTTATTATAATTATTAAATTCTTTTATATTTTTCACCCATATTCTTTTGAAGTAGAGTTCTTAACTTTTCAATAGTATCTTCATCCATATCTTTTTTCATAATTAATGAAGCCTGATTCATATTAAAATAAGTAATAAAATAATCTTCTGACTCTAATACTTGATAAAATTGACTATACTTAATTTTAATTTCACCTTCAGATACTGTACTTTTTATAATTAAAAAACCCTCATAAAAATCTAATATCTCTTCTGAATTAAATATTCCTGTTTTATCAGTTTTCACTCTTTGTTTATTTCTCCTTTCAACTTTAAGTATTATTACAAGAAAAGCTGCATCTACCAATATAATCTAAAAAATAACAAAACTCGTTATATTAAATTGATTTTCATTTTTTATTTCTTACTATATTTTATAATAAGTTGTTAAGTTATTGCCAGGACGATAAAAGCTGTATAAGAGGTGATAATATTCCCATTATTCCTCCAAGAAGTGCACCTAACCAAGTTATTGCCTTCAACTCCTTGTTTGCTATTTCAACTATGATCTCTTCTGCAAAAGCTACATCAAAACTATTTATTTGATTTTCAACAACCTCTGAAATATTTAATAGTTCTACAATATATGGCAATTTATTTTTTACAAATCCATTGAAAATATTGTTTGCAAAATTTCCAATGCTTGCAGTTGTAGTTTCATCAACATCTTTGAGTATATACGAAATAGGTTTGTTTAAAGTTTTTTCAATAGCATCTTGTACAATCAAAAATACATTGTCATATAGTAACTGTGAATTCAAAACCGTTTCCATTTTATTTGATATTAACTTCAATAAATTTTCTTTTACAGATGGTTTTGATTCTTTTAATTTTTCCTCTAATATTGAAATTAACTCTTTCTGATTTTCTTTATTAGAAATATAATTAAATACAATATCTGAAATCTGTAATACATCTTCAGAACTAATATTTGACGAAATATCAGAAGCTATATCCGATATCTTAGTTTGTAAAAATTTATCTATTGAGGTTTTAATAATCAATATGACTCCATTTATAGTTTCAGGATTGTCAATATTATTTTCTATTGAACTAAGTACCTTTTCTGAAATTTGTTCAGGACTCATGAATATAGTTATTAACTTACTTACATTTTGAGAAATAATCTCAGTAATCAATTCTTTAAGTCTTATCTTAATAGCTGGATTTTCATACATATCATGTAATACAGTTCCAATCCTTTCATCATTCCCATCAATATAAGACTTAATAGCATATATAACATTCTCTGGAACTACTTCACCTAAAATTCTTTCATCATGTATCAAGTTATTTATTTTATCATCTATAGCATTATTAAATAATGTTTTTATTTCTTCTGACGTAGATAAATCATATAAATATGATTCTATTTTTTCCTTTATAATTTCATAAAAATCATTATTATATTTAAGAAACACTTTATTTTCAATTAAATCCATTATTCCATCTTTAAATCTTTTACTTCTTAAATGATAACAAATAAAAACTGTAACTCTTTCAACTATTATATCTAATAATTTATTATAGTTTTCATTACCAATACTTATAATTAAAGTTTCTATAGACTTATCACTTTGCTTTAGCCTATCTATATTGTATTCAACCCATTTGTTCACCTGATTATTCATCTTTTCATTACATAACGATTCAGTAACTATTTCAGGTGACAAAAGATGCAGACCTATTGTTTGTCCTACACTCTTTGCTATTCTACTTTTTTCCTTTGGAATAAGTCCTGGTGTAAATGGTACATGAATACCCCAAATTCTTTTTTCTTCATAAGGTCTAAATAGCATTTTTATAGCAAACCAGTTAGTAATATATCCTATAATAGCTCCAACTATAATGGGTATTATAAATTTCATTTTTTCCACCTCTTATATTATAAATCTTTCCCTAATGTTTAATATATAATTATTTAAACATTATAACATATCTTAACTCATCATTATATAAAAAAGCGTTCTTCAAAACCCATTTTTGAAATTTTGATAATAAAGGAAACTAAACCTTTCCTATGAGTTGTAAAAATATAGATCAACAAATTATATCTTTCAACTAATACTTGTATTTCTACTTAATATATGTTAAATTATAATGGTCTTTTAATATATTTCAGTGTTTCCTTGGCACCCACTACAAAAACAAGGGAGTGATAAAGTGATAAGATACAATAAGATTTTAGAGAAAAATCCAAGAGAAATTGTACTTTTAAAATCACGTCCCTGTAAATGGGGACGTTGTTTTTTTTGTGATTATATTCAAGATAATACCAATGATGACAGTTGCATCAATAAGTTTAATAAAAACATCCTAAATAATGTAACTGGAGAGTTTAAAAAACTAGAAGTAATAAATTCAGCATCTGTATTTGAATTGCCAAAAGAAACCCTCAAATATATAAAAGATATTGTGTCTTTAAAAGGAATAGAAAAACTATATTTTGAAAGTCACTATATTTATAGACATAGACTTTATAAAATAAAAGATTATTTTAAAGGTATAGATATAGTCTTTAAATGTGGCATTGAAACCTTTGATAATGATTTTAGAAATAATTATCTAAATAAAAATGTATACTTTAAAAACTATGAAGAGGTTGCTAAATACTTTAAATCAATTTGTTTATTGGTAGGGGTTAAAGGACAAACCAAAGAAATGATTGAAAAAGATATGGAAATTCTACAGAAGTATTTTGAACATGGCTGCATCAACATCTATGTAGAAAACTCTACTCCTGTTAAACAAGATAAACAGTTGATTTCTTGGTTTAAAGAGAATTATTCGCATCTACAAAAATATGATAATATTGAAATTTTATGGAATAATACTGATTTTGGAGTAGGAGGAGATACTGATGAAAACAAATAAACTTGTAAAGGGTGGAATTGTAATAGCATTGTATGTAGTGTTAACCTATGCCTTGCCTTCTTTAGCTTATGGTCCACTACAATTTAGATTATCCGAAATAATTACATTGTTGGCGTTTATTGACCCATTCTATGTTTTGCCTCTTACAATTGGTTGTGCTATATCTAATATAGGAAGTCCTTTTGGAATAATCGATGTTATATTTGGGTCTTTGGCTAGTTTTTTAGCATTATATTCTATGACTAAAACAAAAAATATGTTTGTAGCTAGTCTTTGGCCAGCTGTATTTAGTGTCATCATAGGTTTTGAAATACTATTTCTATCAAAAGAACCAGTTAACTTCTTTCTAATCACTGGACAAATAATGCTTTCTGAATTTATAGTAGTATCTATAATAGGAGTACCTATATTTAAACTTATTCAAAAAAATGATTATATGATGAATATATTAAAAAATAGTTAAGGCAAAAATATTAAACTCCTTCCTACATCTATAAGAAGGAGTTTTTCTCTATTTTAAGTTAAGTCGCTAGGTGAAATCTCACCTACCATATGATACGACATATGCTCGGACGCACTACCGTGGGAAATCTTACCTTGAAAGTTTATCTATTATCTTGATTATTTCATCAACTTTCTGTTTCTTCTCTGTACTATCATCAGAATCGAAAGCTTCTGTCACACAATGCTTTAGATGGGCATCTAAAACATCTCTATTTATGTTTTTCAAAATACCAATAGATGCCATCAATTGATTAGAAATATCAACACAATAACGGTCATCCTCTACCATTTTGATAAGTCCTTCAATCTGACCTCTTACAGTTTTAAGCTTTTTTAATGTCAACTCTCTATCTGCTTTCATATTTACACCTACTCTATAATAGAAGTTACTTTATAACCCGCTTCTTCTACTGCTTTTTTCAATACTTCATTAGAGACTTCTTTTGATAAAGATACCTTAGCAGAATTGTCCTCTAAATTAACCTCTACACTAACTCCGTCTATACTATTTAAAGCCTTTTCTACATGCATTTTACAATGATTACACATCATACCTTCAATTTTTAAAGTCTTTTCCATCTTTTCATCATCCCCTTTACAATTATTTTTTTCTTCATTGAAAAAATCAACTACTGTTACCTTTGTCACTGATACATTTTGTGTTTCATTTTTATGAGCATTTTCTATTTTAGCTATAGTAGGTTTAAATTTACGCAATCTCAGTGCATTTGTTACTACAAAAAAAGAACTCATACTCATAGCTAATGCCCCAATCATAGGTGTCAATTTTATACCAAAATGAGGATATAAAAGTCCTGCTGCTAAAGGTATTCCTAAACTATTGTAAAAAAATGCCCAAAAAAGATTCTGTTTAATATTTTTAATAGTTGCCTTGGATAACTCCATAGCTCCCACTGCGTCCATCAAATCACTTTTAATTAATACAATATCTGCTGATTCCATAGCTACATCTGTACCTGCTCCTATGGCTATTCCCACATCGGCTCTTGCAAGAGCTGGTGCATCGTTAATACCATCCCCAATCATAGCAACTTTTTGACCATTTTGTTGAAGTTCCTGTATTTTTTGATCCTTTTCCTGAGGTAGTACTTCTGCTATTACTTCATCAATTCCCAATCGTGAACGTATAGCTTCTGCCGTGTTTTTATTGTCTCCTGTAAGCATTACTACTTTAACGCCCATTTCCTTAAATCGTTTAACTGCTTGACTACTAGTAGCCTTTGGAACATCTGCAACTACAATAACCCCTAGCAATGTATTGCCTTTTCCAAAGTAAAGTGGAGTTTTACCTTCTTTAGAAAAACCATCTGACAATGACCTTACCACTTCTGTACTAATACCTTTTTCATTCATAAACTTCTCATTTCCTGCTGAATAAAAGACTCCATCTAAATATGCTTCTACTCCACGTCCTGTTGTAGCTTTAAAGTTATTTACTTCTTTTAAAGAAATATTTTTTTCCTTTGCATAATTTAAAATTGCATCTGCTAAAGGGTGTTCTGAGTTTTTCTCAAGTGCCTGTGCAATTTCTAAAAATTCTTCATAAGAATTTACAGAACCAAGTACAATATCAGTTACACGAGGCTTTCCTTCTGTCAAAGTTCCAGTCTTGTCCATAACGATGGTATTTACATTATGAAGTATCTCTAATGCTTCAGCAGATTTTATAAGTATACCATTCTCTGCCCCTCTACCTGTACCAACCATTATTGCAACAGGGGTCGCCAACCCCAAAGCACAAGGACAAGAAACAACTAAAACTGCTATTCCTATGGATAAAGCAAACTCAAAATTATATCCTGCAAGTAGCCATACTATGGTAGCAATTAATGCAATACTCATTACCATTGGAACAAATATAGCACTAATTTTATCTGCTAACTTTGCAATAGGTGCTTTAGTGGCATTTGCATCTTCAACTAATGCTATTATCTTTGCAAATGTAGTATCTTTTCCCACCTGCGTAGCCCTAAATTTAAAAGCTCCTGACTTATTAATCGTTGCTGCACTCACATGGTCTCCTATCTGTTTTTCTACAGGTATACTTTCGCCAGTTAATGCAGACTCATCTATAGAAGAGCTTCCTTCTATTATCACACCATCTACAGGAAGTGAAACACCTGGCTTTATAATTACAATATCTCCCATTTCAACTAGTTCTACAGGAATTTCTTCTTCTATACCATTTCTTTCAATCATAGCAGTCTTTGGTGCTAAATCCATTAATCTTCTAATAGCTTCAGAAGTCTTCCCTTTAGAACGTGCCTCCAAAGATTTTCCTACTGTAATAAGAGTAAGAATCATAGCTGATGATTCAAAATATAAATCGTGATAATATTTGTGAACTAATTCCAAATCACCAGCACCCAAACCATAACTCATTCTAAAAATAGCAAATATACCATAAAATAAAGCAGCTCCAGATCCTATTGCTATCAAAGAATCCATATTAGGGTGTCCCTTAAATAGTGTTTTAAATCCTACTATATAAAACTTACGATTAATAAAAATAATTGGTAATGCAAATAAAAATTGAACAAAGGCAAAGGAAACTGCATTTTCTATTCCAGATAAAAAAGATGGTAAAGGCCAATTAAGCATATGACCCATCGATACATACATTAAAGGTATCATAAATAAAATAGAAACCTTCAATCGAAGATTCATACCTTCAATTTCTTTAGCCATTGGATTTTCAGACAGCTCTACTTTAAAATTTTGTTTTTTCCCTTCCTCTGTCTTTAAAGATGCTCCATATCCAGCATCTATTACTGCATCTATTATATCAACATCTGAAATTTGACTTTCATCGTATTTGACACGCATACTATTAGTCAACAAATTTACAGTTACAGATTCTACTCCTGACAACTTTTTCACGCTACGTTCTACTGCTGCTGAACACGCCGCACAAGTCATACCAGTTACATCATATTTCTTATCTTTTTTCATAATTCACCCCTCCCTTACCACCCCCACGGGGGTGTATGTGATTAAATTGTATAATTTTTTTTATTTATTGTCAACAATAAACTTATTCAAAAAATGATTAAAACATAATAGGATGGTTTGAACCATCCTATTATGTCTATTTTCTCTTATATATCCCATTATTCCTTTCCATAAGGTCAAAACCAACTAAATCTCTTCTTATTGTACAAAAGTCATCGTGAAAATCTGCGATTATTAGATTGACTTCTTTTTCTGTATACTCTCTATTTTTTTCAAAACCTTCTACTATTTTTTCTAAGATAATTTGCCTTTTCTTTTTTTGTACTGGTATTTCTATCAATTTATCATATTTGAAAAACGAGTTTAAAACCTTTTCTCTATACTTTTCTTCCCTTTGATTTAATATTTCTTCTTCTTTTCTATTATCAGTTATTAAATCTTTAAGGTTCATAGAAAGCATTTGTTCATTTAAACTATATACTGTATAATATTGTTCCTTTCTACAAGATACAATATTGGCATCTAATAGTTTTTTAAGGTGAAAAGATATAGTTGAAGTTGATAATTTTAACCTTTCAGCTAATAACTCCACATACATAGGCTCTATCATCAAACTATTTATTATCTTTAGCCTTGAACTATCAGATAGACATTTGAAAATCTCTATTGCATTCAATTACATCACTCCTAATTTGTCCATTTGACTGTAATAATCCTTAAATTTACTTTTCAAAATTTCTGCTTCTTCAATTTTTATGTCTTCAATTATTACTTCTTTTTGTTTGTCAAATTTTAATGCTTTCTCTTTATTTATATACCATGGTTTTGTTATTTTATCAAAAAAACTTAAGTACTTATCTTTTAAAATTTTAGGATCATCGCTATTACTAATAGTAAACATCTTAGAAAATATCTCAATAACATTTAGTCTTATTTTTTCTAAATTTGCTTCATCAAGTCGTTCATCTTTTTTAAGTTTTTCTATTTTTACTTTTGATTCATTACTATTTTCCTTAAGAAAATTTGAGTAATTATACTTTAGCCATTTAATATCTTCCATATTTATCCCTCCCGTAATTTATATTCTTATTCTACAACATTCAATGCTTTATTTCAATATATATATAATCATATTTTAATATTTATTTCTATATTTGCAAAAATGGATTGTTTTTTGATAAGGTTTGTGTTAAAATTTATATTGATGTACATCGAATTAAATTTATTTAGGAGGAATGAAAATGGATTTTATAAGTCTTATACCAAATATTTGTGAAGGATTTCCTTTTGAAAAAGGGGATTCTGTTTTATTAAACTTTTGGGGTGATAATGAGGATTTACAGATTTTAGACTTGATTTCAGAACAATTAAGTAAAAAAGGTGTTATTCCTTTTAAACTCCATTGTTCGAAATTCTATTTTGAAAAAGTAATTCTACATTTAATTGATAATAATCAGGAACTTCCTCAAGAATACTTTGAGTATCTATCCTCTTTTAAATCTGTAATAGATATTTTTATGTATACACCTAGTTTACCTAACGAGATTTCTGAAGAAAATATTCCTAAGTTTAAAAAACATTTAACTAAGTTATTTAATGCTTTAACTGATGATAAAAAATATTATATACAGCTAACCGTCCCTACAGAGATAAATGCTTTAAGGGCTGGCTTAGAATATGATATTTATAACTCTAAAATATGCAACGCTTTGTCTGTAGACTTTCCTAAATTAAAAGCGGACTGTAAAAAAAAGGTTGAAAGCCTAAAATACAAAAGTAGTGTAGAAATACTTACTGGTAATAAATATTCTTTGAAATTAGACATTGGTGGTAGAGAATGGTTTGTAGATGACGGATGTGGAGATTTCCCTCCAGGAGAAGTTTCAATTGCACCAATAGAAGAAAATAGCAATGGAGATTTATTAGTTTCAATAGTTAACTTTAGGGGAAAAATATATAAGGATGTACTTATGACTTTTAAAAATGGTAAGCTTGTGAAATGTTCTGTTAAAGAATTAGATGCTTTTTTCAATTCACTACCAGAAAACTTCAAGGTTTTATGTGAATTAGGAATTGGTCTTAACCCTAAAATTAAAGAATTAATAGGTTTTACACTTATTGATGAAAAAGCTCTAGGAACTTATCATATAGGATTAGGAATGAATCATCTATCTGGTGGAAAAAACAATTGTCCATTTCATATGGATTTTGTTTTTTATTGTGATAGTATTATTTTTAAATAAGTAATATATTATGTAAAACTACAAAATTCCAAAACTGTGCTATATCTAATATAGAAAGTCCCTTCTCTATAATAAATTTAATATTCTCAATATGTTAAAGAATGATAAAAAAACAATGGGATGGCTTAAGCCATCCCATTGTGCCTATTTCCTCTTTGATGTAACATTTCTTCTAACCACATACTTTCCAACTACTTGATTGTATACGCCTTTTCCACAATTTATAGTATTTCCCTTTTTTGCTTATTAGCTCATTATGTTTTCCTTCTTCAATTACTTTACCTTTGTCAATTACTAATATATTATCGGCATTTTTAATAGTAGAAAGTCTATGAGCTATTATGATCAATGTCTTGTTTTTTACTAATTCATTTATAGCCTCTTGTATATATCTTTCATTATCAGGGTCTAAACTTGCAGTTGCCTCATCCAAAAGAATAATTGGTGCATCTTTTAGCATAGCTCTTGCTATTGATATTCTTTGTTTTTCCCCGCCTGATAATGTAGAACCACCTTCGCCTATAACCGTATCATAGCCTTTTTCTAAATCCATAATAAAATCATGACATCTAGCTTTTTTAAATACCTCTATAACCTCTTCCAGAGTAGCATCTGGTTTTGCAAATTTAATGTTGTTTAAAATCGTATCATTAAATAGGTATACTTTTTGAAACACCATGCTTATGTTTTTTAGGAAACTCTCCATTTCTATTTCTCTTATATCTACTCCACCGATTTTTACAGTTCCTTTTTCCACATCCCAAAATCTAGCTATTAAATTGGCAATAGTACTTTTCCCACAACCAGAAGACCCTACTAATGCGGTCATGCTTTTTTCTTCTGCTTTAAAGCTTACATTATTTAATACATTTTCTTTTTCATATGCAAAAGAAACATTTTCAAATTCTATATCAAAATTATTTAGCTCTACTTTTTTATTATTATCTTCTAATACTTCCTCTTTCATAACGATCTAATCCTGCTATCATTATCCTTCCCAAAGGCAATGAACTTCCTATAACTTTAAATGGAAGGAATATCTGATAAACAAATATCATCATCATAAAAGCAAGTGGAGGCTCCATAGTTCCATTTGTAACAAAATAAGAAGCCAAAAATATTACAAGTCCTGTTCCTAAAGCTATAAAACCATCTAATGAAACAAAAGGTTTAATCAAAAATTTCTCAAGCTTTATTAATACATTTCTTGTATCCTCAAAGCTCTTATATATAGCTTTTGATTTATCTCCTTCTAAATTAAATGCTTTTATAACAGAAATACCTTTTACGTATTCTATTATATTGCTTACAAGTTTTGATTGAACTTCTTGCTTTTCTACTGAAATTTCATTCGATTTTTTTAACATTTTATTTAAAATCATAAAACAAATTATAGTAATTAAACTCACTATTATACCAATTCTATAGTCAATTATAGTGATCATTACTGCACTAATAATTATGCCTATTGAACTAGAAACCATCTTAGATAATGTATCCATTCCATGTTCTTCTATAAAGTTTATATCACAAGATAAAACTGTACTCACATATCCAATATTGCCTTCTGTAAAATAACCCATAGGTAACTTTTTTAGATAATCACCTATCCTCATTCTTTCATCTGCAAATATATTGTATCCAGTTCCACTTTGTAACCCATCAACCAATCTTCTAAATATTGCCCTTAAAATAACACTTATAACTACACCTAAAGCTACAATTAGAATATCTGTTTTTACTAATTCATTGTTATTAATTTTTATTAATGCATACAATATAAATAAAATTGGTCCATTTATAGTAATGGATTCTAAAACACTAAAGAATATAGCCCACTTTAGACGAATACTATACTTTCCGGAAAAATTTATCATCCTTACATTGCCATATAAGTCCAAGATTCCTTAAACCAATCTAGTGTAAAATCCCTATATCCTTCTACAGAATCTTTATATCTTTTATAAGAATCTGTAGTTCTTCCAAATACTTTTATTACTTCCATTCCGTTTATATATTCAATTATTGCTGAATTCATATTTTCTGCTGATTTATAATATTTAGGCATTTTCTCTGTTCCTTTTTTAACCATAAGGAGCATTGGAATAATTCCGAATGGAATTGAACCTAATGAAAGAAACCCTAGTCTCCAATCTGTAACAAAAATTATAATATATATTAATATTGGAACTACGACAAAAGGGATTCCCTCTGGTATCATATGAGCAAGTAAAGTCTCTACCGCTTCTATATCTTCTACTAAATTTTTCTTATAACTTCCTACTCCTTTAGTATTTATATTTCCTAAAGGCATCCTTCTCATTTTTTCAACAAATTTTATTATTATATCATAAGTTAATAAAAAAGGTACAACTCCCATTATTCCACTTAATAAAATAAGAAAAAAAGCTAAATAAATTTTACCTTTATATTCTTTTGCATAATCAAAAGCTTTAATAAGTCCTTTCAAACTATCCCTTCTTTCTAAATTAAATATATTTTTATTAAGGCAAGGTGATGAAATGAAACTATTAAATCTATCTGGTTTTATCATAATTGAAAATCCCTTGTAATGATGATTAGATGCCCAGTTGCAAATCTCCGTTATATTATCTACTTCATATAACATTGCTTCCCCTTTGTTCATTTCAATCTCCGACTTACTATTGGACTCTATCCATTCTACGTTTTGCCCGATGCAAAATGTTAATAAAAATACGTTTCCCTCTGTTTTAGTGCTTATCTCAATATCCTTTTTAGTTTTTATATTGCAACAACCAATTTCTAAATCTTTGTTTATTATTGTTCTTATATATTTCCCCTTTCCAATATGCTCAGGAAACTGAAAACTTATTTCTGTATTTTCGGTTTTATTATTAAAAAACTTTGTAAGGCGATTAGATAATGAATCATTTGTATTAGGAAATGCTTTAAATTCACGTATTATATCTGAAGTATACATAAAAATTTCCCTTTTTTATAAAAAATAAATTATCAATTTAAGAACATTGTTTTCGTCTTTTTTGATTTCTATTATAGATAATATACTACCTGATATTGATTATCAATATTTAACCTTGAACTTTCGATTATTAAAGACTTGGAAAGTTAGTGAGGTTTTTAACGACTAATATAATTTATTTAATACAAAAAGGCAGAGAATAATCTCTGCCTTTTTGTAACGAATAGGTCATTCTAGAAATTTTCATCTGTAGCAAGTTTAGTTAATGTATCACCTGAAATACGGTATACTGTCCAATCACTCATTGGGCAAGCACCCATTGAAATATAAAAGTCAATGCTTGATTTATTCCAATCAAGACACCACCACTCCAAACGTCCACACCCACGTTCAACAGCAATCTTTGCCAATTCTTTTAAAAAGGCTTTTCCAAATCCTTTACCACGTGCCTCTGGTTTAACATATAAATCTTCAAGATAAATGCCAGCTCGACCTAAAAACGTAGAAAAATTATGGAAAAATAGTGCAAACCCAATTGGTTCTCCATCTAATTCCCCAATCAAAACTTCTGCTTTTTCCTTTTCAAATAACCATTCATGTAAAATCTCTTCTGTTGCAACAACTTCATTAAGCATTTTTTCATATTCTGCAAGTTCTTTTATAAACTGTAGAATCAATGGCACATCTTCTTCAACTGCAAATCGAATCTTAAAATTATCAGCACTTGTATTTTTACAATCCATTGTATTTCTCCCTTCTAGTTAAATATCATTTATACAAATTATACCATAACGCTATAGTAGATAATACAAATACTATAAAGTTTTCCAATATTATTGAATAGGGTTCCCATATCCCAAAAGCAATAGAAAAACCATACATACTTGGCAAAACATACGAACTTGACATAGGAATTGCATTTAATGAATACTTCATAGCAGGTAGAGAAGTAACTCTACTTCCTATCATATAAAATACACTCAAGCTAGCACCTATACCGATAGTTGTAGCTGTTTTCTTTGTTTTGAAAGAAAAATATCCCATTAAAGTTGATAGTGCAAGTATTCCAATAACTTCCGAAAGCATCATTAGCATAATGGCTTGACCTATGGTCAAATTTCCAAAGGAGAATAAGGAAATCATCTTGAAACTACTTCTTAATGCTTTAAATCCTACGACAGAACTTATCATCACTACTGTCCCTAAGGTTGCAATTAGTGTCAATAGAATTCCATAAAATATTACTGGTATAATTCTAATACGCATATTTCTCCTATATGATTTTGTAGTTCTGATAATCTCCATACTTTCATCTTCAAAACTGTCCGAATAAGTACCTGATGCAAAAAATGTAACCAAAAATATAATTATGATAAAAATGATCTGTATATTGTCAAGAGCAGTATAATAAAGATAATACCCAGGATATCGTACAAAGGGAATATTGACTTCATTCAACTTCTTTAGCGCAATTTGTTGTTCTTTTACTGGAAGCTTCCTTTTTATTAAAAACTCAAATTTGTTTCTCCAACATTGATAAAATTCCTTTGCATACTTATCAGGATAATCCTCAACTTTATTTTCTGTGTATAGAACACCAGGATAACTATTTACTAGATCACCAATAATAAATACTTGTGATGTATAACGCCTATCTTCTAATTTTTCATCTCGAACCTTCTTTAACGCTAGAATAAGATTTTCTTCCGTAATATCCCCTTCATATATAGCCTCTTCTTGTAGACTGGGAGTGATATCTTTCACATCACTTACTATTATCAAATTTAAACCTATGGTTATAATCAAAACACCCAATAAAGAAAACAATACATATCTTGTACATAATTGACGTTTCATTTCTAAAAGCAACATTTTTCTACCTCCTGACATAATTCCATGAAGTCATTATCAAACACATGAAAAATACCAATATACTAATGAATAGATGAAATTTAAATGATAGAATTGCCTTGCCAAAAACAGAAGCTATCTGTACCGTATCAAATCTGACTCCTGCAAATAGCACACTGCCAGGGAGCATGAAACTAATTGACTTCATTATTATGGAATTATCTAAAACTCCTTTTACAGACAATAAAAATCCACTAATAATCACCAATACAGTAATACTCATTGCCGCCTGAACCTTATTTGCTTTGGATGAAACAAAAGTAGTAAATGCAGCAATTGTAATCACTCCAATTGTCCCAAATAGAATCATCTCACCTATTAAATCCCCCAACTTAAAAGGTAGTATAGTTGACCCACCACATACTTGGATTGATGTTTCAAGAGCATTGGCTGGAAGATAATGTTTCAAAATACCAATATATATTCCCATTCCAACATTGTATATTAAAAGTCCCATAATTATTGGAATAAGTAGTTTTGCATATAAAAGCTTTCTTTTTCCACCAATTGTTGTAGATATTATTTCATCCAATCCACATTCCTTATCTCTTGCAATAATTCCACTTGAAAAAAAGCCCACCATTATCAATAACACAAAACCAAATAACTGAATATGTTCAACACCATCCCTCCACACTTCAAATCCACCATAATAAGTATATGGCTTTTCTACTTCATTCCAAGTTTTTAAAGCTAATTCTTTTTCTACTTGATTTTTTGTATTTATATCAATCAAATTTTGATAATATAGTTCTTCATTTTCATAGAAATGAGAACCAAAATCTCTAGAAAACCATGACTCAAGATTATCATCTCCAAACATCCTTTTTAATCGATAATCTTGCATAATTAGCGTATCAGCATAAACTGCCAATTTCAAAAGTTCATCATTCATTACAATATCACTTTCATCATCTTTTCTTTCTAATGAGTTTAAGAAGACTTCACCGCTTCTTTGAAAATTATCCACAGTCATTTCCCCAGCATATACATTTCTATCTTTTGCAGCAGCTTCTATAGCTTCCATCCCCTTAAGCCCTTTGTAGCAGCCAGTCATCATAAATCCTTCTGTTCGTCCCCCTATAATAAACCAAGCCCATAGCCCTCCAAGAATTATTGAAATTAAAATGTATAATATAAATCTCTTTGCCCTCATTTGATGTTTAAATTCTGAAATAAGTATATCCACTATTTTGCCCCCTTTACTTTTGCAAGATAGAAGTCATTTAAATTTGGTTTCACCAGTTTAGAATTTTTAAATGGCAAATCCGAAATATATCTAATCCTTACCATTCCATTTCCTTCATTGTGAAAATTTACGATGCGATACTTTTGTTCTAAAAAATTCATTTCTTCATCTCGCACTACTGTTTCAAAGACCATACCATCAATAGAATTTATTAGTACATTGCTTTCCCCTGATTCAATAATTGTTCCACTTTCCATAAGTATTAGATAATTTGCAATGAATTCTACATCAGATACTATATGGGTAGAAAGAATGACTATCTTTTCTTTACTAATTGTTGTTAAATATTGACGAAAATTCCTTCTCTCTTCAATATCCAGTCCTGCTGTTGGCTCATCAACAATAAGTATATCTGGATTATTGAGCATAGCCTGACAAATACCTACTCTCCTTTTCATCCCACCAGAAAGCTTATCAACTTTTTTTCTTTTTACATCAGATAGATTAAATAGTTCAAGTAAATCCGTAATACGTTTTTGCCTTGTAGCTTTATCAATCCCCTTTAGGCAACCTATATAATGTAAAAAATCGTCTACACTTTGACTTTTGTCGTATCCAAAATGTTGAGGTAAATATCCTATTTTATCTAAATAGTTGCCACCTAAACTATAAATTGAATGTCCATCAAAATAGATTTCTCCGCGACTAGGTTTTAAATTACCTACCATCATTCTCATCAATGTTGTTTTACCTGCACCATTAGGTCCTAAAAGCCCCCATATACCTTGAGTGAAATTTAACTCTACATTATTTACAGCCTTTAAATCTTTAAACTCTTTTGTTACACTATCAATTTTTAATTCCATTTTAAGTCCTCCTTAAAAATAAATAAACCTTTGTCTTATCATTAATATATCAATGATAAGACAAAGGTTTGCTTACAATTTATATAGGATTTATAAAGATTTTGTTAAGATTTAGGTAAATGAATACTAAATATTGTATGTCCATTTAGACTTTCTGCCTTTAATATTCCACCATGACGTTCAACAATTTCTTTTGCAATAGCAAGGCCCAATCCCGTACCTGATGATTGACCTCTTGCTTTATCTTTACGATAAAATTTTTCAAATATTAGTCTAAGTTCTTGAGGGGATATAATATCTCCATCATTTTCAACAGTTATAATAGTTGTTTCCTCATCTTCTTTGCCTGTAATATTAATAACAGAATCCTTATGACTATAGCTAATGGCATTTTTCAATAGATTATTTAAGACTCTTGCCAAAAGATTGCCATCCCCATATATTCTTAAACCAACTGTAATATCTGTGTTCATTTCCAGCTTTTTAGGTATAAGTAATGGATATAACTCATCAGTTATCTGTTCAAAGAAAATTTCTCCATCAATTACTGTCTTGTTAAGGGGAATTTCTTGAAGATTAAATCTTGTAATATCAAAAAATTGATTAGTCAATTCCTCTAAATGATATGCTTTGTCTAAAACTCTTTCTAAATATTCTTTTTGAACTTCCTCTCGTAATTCAGATTCTTCCAAAATATTAAGATAACCAATAATACTAGTAAGTGGTGTCTTTAAATCATGAGCTAAATAGGTTACCAAGTCATTCTTCTTTTGGATTTCTATTTCCTTTTCTTGTTCTGTCTTTGTCTTTTCATTCAAAATTGACTTTATCTCAACGTCAATCGGTTTTAGCTCCTGTACTTCAGCTGGTTCCTTATCACCTCGAAACTGGCGAATTCTCTCCCCTACTTGAACTACTACCCTTTTATTTTCACACTTTCTTGATATCTTAGATGCAAAATAGATGCTGATTTCCACTACCAAAAAACCTCCAACCGCCATAAATATCAGTATGCTTTTCAATCTGTCCCATCGAAGATTTCCCCTTACTGCATGATATCCTGTGAATTTCAATACTTCTTCTCTCTCATCAAGTATTGTTCTCACAAAATACTCTGCAACACTACCTTCTAAATATAAATCAATAAACAACAGTATGAGTATATAAGCTATAAAAGCAATAATATAATACTTTCTATTTTTACTCTTCAATGATATAGCCAACCCCCCAAACAGTTTTTATATATTGTGGTTTTTCAAAAGAATCTCCCATTTTTTCTCTCAAATTTCGAATATGAACAGTTATAGTGTTAGTTGATTTGGAATAATAATCATCTTCCCAAATTAAATGAAACAGTTCCTCTCCACTTAAAACTTCTCCTTTTCTCTCAAGTAAAACTTCTAAAATTTTAAACTCAGTTGGTGTAAGCTTAATCTCACTTCCATTAATACTTATCTTTTTGCTTTTTCGATTTAAAATAAGACCTTTATAATAAATAATCTCATTATCAACTGTATTTTCAGAATACTCTCTATAACGCCTCAATTGTGCCTTCACCCTAGCAACGACTTCCAAGGGATTAAATGGCTTCGTAATATAATCATCAGCACCATAACTTAGTCCTAATATTTTGTCCTGATCTGCAACTTTAGCTGTAATCATGATAATAGGATATAGATATTTTTGTCTAATATTTTTACAAATACTCAATCCATCAATATCTGGAAGCATTAAATCTAATATAACAAGATCAGGTTGTTTATCCAATTGTTCCATAGCTTCAGCACCATTTGCTGCTTCCAATACTTCATAAGATTCTCCTTTAAGATAAATTTTTAGAATCTTTCTTATATCAATATCATCTTCTATAATCAATATTTTTTCCATAGTATCACCCACTATGATTATACACTAACTAGACTATAGATTTATTAAGAAATAATTAAGATAAAAGCTATTTATTCCATCCATTAATGAGTTAATGCTAGGGTTGAATATTCGAATGAGTTAAGTATAGCTAATTACTATAAAAATGTTAGAACAAAGAATCCTTTACGGTATAATATATAAAATCAATATAAATATGGTAATTAGATGTTGCTATTTTACTAAATAAATAATAAAGGTGATAGGTACAAAAGATGGTATGGTAGTATTTAAACCTAAAAACAAAATCGATAGAAGGCAATTAGCTAAAATGTTAAATAATGCTTATGATTATGTTCAAGCAAACTGGAGTAATTAAAAAGGAGGATGAATACAAAATGATAAAAGTAGGAAAACCTGCACCATCCTTTACTGCACCAGCTTTCCATAATGGTAAATTTACAAATGTTAATTTAGAAGATTATAAGGGAAAATGGATTCTACTATGTTTCTATCCAGGAGATTTTACTTTTGTCTGAGCTACTGAAGTATCAGCAGTTGCTGAAAAATATCCTGAATTACAAGATTTAGATGTGCAAGTTCTTTCAATAAGTGTAGATTCTATGTTTGTTCATAAGATGTGGAACGATCATGAATTATCTAAAATAATCAATAAAAACATTCCATTCCCAATGCTATCAGATCAAGATGGAAGTATTGGAAAAATGTATGGTATTTATGATGAAGACAGTGGAGTTGAAACAAGAGGAAGATTTATTATCGACCCAGATGGCATAGTTCAAGGTTTTGAAGTCCTTACACCACCAGTTGGTAGAAATGTAGAAGAAACTATAAGACAAATAAAAGCTTTCCAATTAGTAAAGGAGACAAAAGGCAAAGAAGTTACTCCTTCTGGTTGGAAACCAGGAAAAACTACTCTAAAATCAGGTTCAAACCTTGTTGGTAATGTTTGGAAAGTTTGGAAGGTTAATGAGGCTTTTGACGACTAAAATCCTATATTTAATACTAAAAGGCAGAGGATATTCTCTGCTTTTTTATATTGTCAACTTCAATGAAAATAAAAACTTAATTATTCAATAACCTATATATAAATTAACTTATATACTTCTATTTTTTAATAACTTATCCTATATTTATAGTAACAATTTAGATACATATACAATATAATACAGTGCACCAAGAAATATAATCCTTTACAGAAAGGAGGATTGTGCAACATGGCTAAAAATTTATTTAAACTTGTTATGAATGCTACAACAACAACAAATACAGATACTAAGCCCCAAGTAAGTAAATACTTTTATAAGTTAAGGGCAAATGAAAGAACTAGTGGTACAATCACTATTCCAGCTATTAGATTTACAAACGATGCTGGTAATACAATGACTGGAAACTTAAAAACTGTAGCAACAAATAATGGATACTATTTACTTTATGTAAATGGAGTATTGCAACAATCTAGCTTATTTACTATTGGTGCTAATGGATCAAATGTAGTAATCACTCAATCATCTACAGTTCCAATTAGTGCACCAATTACCTTAGCTGTAAACAACTTCGCTCCATCCTCCACTTCCACAACTACAGTAACAACTTAATTAATTAAAATTCAAGGGTGTGCAATGATTGCACATCCTTAAATTTTAATAGTTACTATTAAGCAATCTTTGTTTTTCTATCATTATTAACTCACTATATGAATATTGTTGATGTCCCTTATCTAATATATCTAAAACATAATTTTTACAAATCTCCAAGCATAATAAAAAAATCTTAGATATTTTATCTTGTTTTTTTAACCATAGGTCTGCTTGCTCCTTTTTTTCAACAATCCATAAACTACTGATAATATAGGCAATAGTTATAGGACTGTAAGTTTCATATTCCTCTATTTCAAGAAAATACGACAGTGCTTTTTCAAACTCTTGATCTCTAAAACAAACAACACCTTGAATATAATTAATAAACTCTTTTTTATATTTAAACCAAGTACCTTCTAAACTTAAACTACTTTGTTTTAAAAAATTATAAAACTCATTAGGATTTTCACTAAAAATATCTATCATTTTTTCTTGTAATACCTTATCCAAAGGATCCCACTGTAGTGCTAGTAAATATGCAGAAAAAGCTTCTCTTTTTTTCCCCCCCTTAATATAAAAATCCCCTATTTTCTCATGTATTTTAGCATTTGTCAACTGTGTATCATCAATATCAAAAGAATTTTTATTCATATCTTTTTCAGTTAACTTCAAACTATTATAAAATTCTAATAATGTTTTATTAAGTTTTGTTGAGTTTTTAAAATCAGAGAATTCACAAGGAATAATGTTTTCATTCCATTTAGGCACTTTCTCTACCCATCCATCTAATTTTTTCATGAAACTTTTTGACCATAATACATATTCTAATATTCCTAATTGCTGATATCCTCCTAACCCTGCTAACTTTTCAGCTGATTCTATATACTCATAACGCAATAATTTTTCTATAATTTTTTGTTTGAATTCTAATTGATTTTTTTTATTAGAAATACATAAAAAAATCTTCTCAATAATTTCATAGTCATTTACTTCTACCCATATCTCAGCTAATTTAGTATACTGTTCTTCTTTCCCTGCTTCTAAAAATAAGGACAAAAGCTCTTGTGCTTTTTTCACTTGACCTAACCATAAAAAATATCTTATCAATCTGATAACAATTTCATATTCCTGTTCCGTTATCAAAATATTGTTTTTTTCCTTTTTAATAAATAGACTATTAATAGAGTTATACAATCTTTTTATAGAAGTTTCAATACTTTCTATTTCATCTACTTCTTTTAACAATTGTACAGTTTCCTGCCACTGATTGTTAGACCAACATGTCTCTACTCTTTGTAATAACATATGACTATAAAAAGGACTTTTCTTATCTATATAAACATAATGTTTTTTTGCCTCCTTCTCTTTTCCTAACATCATGTAACAAAAAAACTTAATGCTCTCTGTTTGCTCTCCTTTTCCAATTAAAGACTCCAAATATTCTACCTGATCTAAAACCTTAATATATTGTCGTTGCTGAAAATAAACATCCAGAAGTATTATTAACTGTTGAAAATTACTTTCCTCCATAGCTATTTTCAGCATATCCTCTAATATTTGGGGACAATCTACTTTTTCAGCTAATTCACCGATTTTATATAATATATCATTATTATTATTTAAAGCGTAGAGTTGGCAATAATAGTCAAGTGATTTCCTATAATTAAATATCTGTTCATGTATTTCTGCCAATATTTCTATAATTATAGAAATGTCAATTTCAGGTATAGGTACTATCAAATTAGGCATCTTAAGTATTTTCAAACTTTTCTCCAAATCTTGTATAGCATCTCCATACTGATTAAGCTGTCTATATAACTCCCCACGCAAAACAAAGAGATCAGTATAAAAAGGAAATAATTCTATTGCATCATTTAATACATCTAAAGCTTGTGTATATCTTTCTAGGTAAATAAAAACCCAGCTTAAACATTTATATAAATGTGGAGCAAATAAATAGTCAAAATTTACATTTTTACATGCTCTCTGAAAAAAAGCTACACTTTCTTCATACTTTTGTTGATTTAAAAGCTCTATTCCGTACATATATTGTAAATAACTATCCTCAAAATTTTGTTTCAAATCTTCTTCTAATAACAATACAAGTGATTCAAATTCCATTGATAACTTTTGATCTTCATTTTGAACAACCCTAATATCTGTATCCTTAATATTGCTTAATATATCATCTAAAATTCGTTCAAATGCTCTATATTTGTATCGATATTCCTTACGATTTCGAAATAACCGCAGTGATTGCACTGGAGAGGAAATACGGTAATTTTTAAAATAATAATCAATATGTAGTAAGTAACCTTCTACATTAGGGTTATATAACAAAGAAGGAAGTTTTTTTAGTTCTTCTGTAGGGATAGTTTCATTTGCTTGAAGAAATAATACCCATATACCATTTGCTTTATCTAAACAAAAATTTTTAGCCTCACTATAATCATCATGCCATTCTATTTGATAGACATTAGCACCTGCTTTTTCAGCTATTTTAATAGTAGAATCCTTTGACCCTATATCTACAATCACTATTTCATCTACAAGTGCTTTCATAGTTTGTAAACACTTATGAAGATATTTTTCATCATTCTTAGTTATCATACATAAACTTAAGAGCTTTTTACTAGCCACGAATCAAAATTCTCCTCTCTATGGTTTTAGAACTTTTTATATATTCTTCCTGCTAATTCATATTCTCCTAGCTGATAATAACAATCCCTTATTTTTTCTACAATTTCTTTATCTGTTTTATAAGATTTTAAATAAGCCTCAAAAATAGAAATTGCCTTCTCAAATTCAGCATATTGATATAAAATCAAACCATAATTATATAAAATATCCTTATTAACTGGATTTAGTTTATAGGCTCTTTCAAAATATATTTCAGCATTTTTAAAATCTTTCACTTGATAAAGAAGTACTCCAATGTCGTTAAAAAGATAAGCATTTGTAGGTTGCTTTATAAGTCGATCCAATTTTCTTTCTAATTCTTCAAGAATATTCAAAATTTCACTCCTTTGTTTCAATATATTCTAATTCTTTTAATAAATACTGCAACGGTTCTATAGCATCTTCTAAATAGACAGAAACACTTTGATGAACAATGTTTAAATTATGAAAAAAATCATGTTGAATTTTAAAAATTTCAGTGATTTTTTCTGGAGTATCAATAAATCCCAAAACATTCATTAGATAGAAATAGACGAAGATAACTTGTTGTGAAAAACATCTAGTAAGATCATCTTTTATAAAAATTTGAAAAGTATTAATATGTTTTTGATAAGTTTTTTCTAAAATATCGTGATATTTTTCATTATCTTTTTCTTTGGATAAACGAATCATCCTACTACAGGTTAACTGTCCTTTATATGCTTCTCGGCTTAATCTGTAAAATAAATCAGCATAGTCTTCAACATTTTTTATAAATTTTATCAATCCCATTTTTCTCTCTTTTATTGAAAGTTTATTCTTATTATCCAAAATCACTTCATTAACCCTATATGGAATAGACTTGATACAATATTTTTCAATAGTATTAGATAACTTATCATATTTAGTTCCTTTGATTTTAGCTCCACCTTCAGTTGCATCTATAATTAATTTGTGTGAATGGGTTGCAATTTTTCTTTCCAAACCTTTCTTAAAATCAATCCACAATTGATTTGAGGGAATCATTGTTCCTTCATTATTCTCTACATATATTATAGGCTTAGACTTTATAACTTCTCGTGCTCGTTTTCCTTTGTCTTGGGAATAAATAGCATCCTTACTATGAGTAGAACCTTCTAATCCATAAGCATAATCTTGACCTACAAAAATAATAGGATTTGCTCCTAAATATGCAGCAAGTTCTAATGCAAGATGAGAAACATTTGCTCCTGCAGCAATAGAACTTCCATCTCCAACGTATTTATTAATCCATTCATTAATTGCCTCTTGTTTACGGAATATTGGAACTTTAGTACCTGAAAAAGATGGAAAAACTCGTTTATCAACTAACCCTAAACACAATAAAGATATGTCATCTGGATACTCAATATTGTCAAAATGGTAATCATATGTGTATTTTGTACGTTCTATAATTGTTAAAATATCGGGCTTAATATGGTTCTTCATTAATGGAATAATTGCTGATTCTGTAGATATGACTAATCCTTTATCTTGAATTTTCTTTAACTCATGAATATTTTTATCCAATGATGGTCCATTGGCTACGATAAATACTGGAACATCCTTAAATTTATCTTCTAAACAACTAATATAAGGATTCAATACTATGGATTTCATATTTGCTAATAAATTATGTAATCCAATCAAGTTGTCCAAATGGTCATTTCCAATATAAAATGTATATAATCCTAATTGAGAAAACACATAATTGTGAATCTTCATATATTGAATTTTAAAATTCCGCTGTGCTATAGGAGTAAATACAATAGCAGGAAAAGTACAATTAGCAAAAACAATACTAAAAAATAAATGATCAAATGCTTGAGCAAAATGCTCTATATTACCAATAAGAAAAACTATCTTTTGTGTTTTAATAATAGGCTCTAAATCAAAATAATAAAGCATAGCCGCAAACAAATAAATATTCTGCTCAAAAAAAACCACTAAAGTATGATTCTGCTTTTGTTTGAATATCTCAAATAAATAATAACCAAAACCAGAACCATACATAAAAATAGCCCCTTTTCCTTGTAGAGAAATTGTCTTACACCATTTTTCTGCATCTTGTAAAGGATCAGTGCTATTTATTTGAAAACTTCTATTTTCTTCATTATAACTACAAATAGGATAGCCTTCTTCATTATAATCAATTTGTACTTTCTTCCACAGCTCTTTTTCATCTATTTCCAATACAGATTCTCTTAACCATGGAGTCAATAGATGTAAATTTTTATTAAACATTTCTTTTTCTTTGTTTTTTTTAGCTACAATCATTACTAGTCACCTCTCAATCAATTCTTCTACTAGAGGATACAGTTCAAATTCCAATATATCTGTTATTCCAATTATATCTTGATTTTTTATATATTCGGAAAGAATTTTGAGAACTGGTAATACTTCATCTGTTTTGACTCTCAACTCTCCACTATATTGTTGATATTCTAATAACTCTTCCAAATCATAAATACTATTTAAAAAATTATCTAGACCTATATTATCATTACATTTTCTGAAATTTTCAATAGAACAAAGCAAAGAACTTCGTAACCTTTCGCTCTTTTTTCTAAATGGAGTCATCTCTTTCATTATCAATTTCCCCTTCATCAGTTAATTGCTTCCAGCCATATTGTTCATATCCTTCTAAATTTTTCAACGTATAATATACCGTTGCTTGCATTCTTGCATTAAAAAAACTTACCACTTCATTTTTTTCTTTTAATTCTTTTTCTGTCCAAAAAATTTTTCTCAAACTAAGTGCTTCTCTTTTTATTTCATCTAATATTTTTTTTAATTCTGTTATTTCTGTTGCATACTTAAATACTTCTACAACTCTTTTTTGTAATTTATAGGAATAAGATTCATATTCACTGTATATGTTTTCCTTTATTCTCATCTACTACCTCCTTGCTACCAAGCACTTAGCCCTCCATCTATAACAATATTCTGTCCTGTAATATAACTTGATGCTTCTGATGCTAAAAAAACTAGAGCAGCTACCATTTCATCTGGTTGACCCATTCTGCCTAATGGTATCCGTGCTGAATAATTCTTTTTAAAAATATCATTCTGTCCACTTTCATTCCCACCTAAAATTAATGTATTGACACGAATTTTTTCATCTGCCCAATAAGTTGATAAATACTTACTTAAGCCAATAATTGCAGCTTTTGAAGCAGTATAAACAGCAGGAGTATTGATCTTTCTATTTAAATAATAAGAACCCTCATAAATTTTATGATCAGGTGCCAACATACCATATATTGATGAAGTTTGAATGATACTTCCACCTTTTCCTTGTCGAACCATTTGAGAACCAATAGCTTGAATTACTAAAAACATTCCATCCAAATTAACAGACATAATATTACGCCATTCATCTAAAGAATATTCTTCAAAAGGAGAAAAAAAAGCATTTAAATCAGCTGATTTGCTAGCTGCATTATTATGCAAAATATTAACTTCACCAAATTCATCTATTACTCTTCTAACCATAGATTTTACATCCTCGGGAGAAGAAACATCACAATCAATACCTATGGATTTATTCCCATATAATTCCACTAACTCTTGGGCAAATTTTTTTGTTTCTTTCTCATCTAAATCAACAATAACTACATTAGCTCCAAATTCAGCCAATCCAGCACAAAATCGTTTCCCAAGTATTCCTAATCCTCCTGTAACAACAGCCGTCTTATTTTCTAAATTAAATAAATCTTTATAATATGTTTTAATCAATACCATTACCCCTTTTACTCATCAATAATTTTACATATTCAAAATCTAATTCAGAATCAATATCAATAGAACGCTCTTCAGGCATAATATATAGTAGCGTATCTTTATTAAAAATTGTTTTACATTCTAATAAAACTAATCTCTGCCAAGCATATATAGATGCATTCAAATCATAGGCTTTTGGTGCATCTTGTCTACAAAAAATTGGTCTTTCTAAGGATTTAGACAATTGCACAATTCCTTCATCATTTATTTCAACAATATTAAAGTAAGGTGAACGACGAGCTGGAGTACCTGTTATTACATTAGATACTCCTTTTGTTTCAAGTAAATTTACTACATCACTTATATCTGACACATAACGTAAAGGAGATGTCACATCTAAATCCACTATAATATCAAAATACTGGTTAGCTAACTCTTCCACAGTCAATAATGCATGTTGAATCACAGGAATCTTTGGTGCATGATCTGTAGCAAGATACATTGGTCTTTCTATCAAATAATCTACCTCACACCTACTTGCTAAATCTAAAATTTCAGTACTATCACTACTTACTGCAATAGCTTGAAATAAATTCGAGGCTTTAGCTTGTAAAATACTATAAGCCAAGAGAGGTTTACCATCAATCTCACGAATATTTTTATTGACTACTCCTTTTGAGCCACTACGTGCACAAATTGTACATAACCTTTTCATTTATTAATCCATTTCCTTTCCTTAACTGATTCTTCAATAATTTTTATCATCTTTAATACTTTTAACCCTTCATCAAATGTGCATAACATATCGTTTCTTCCATATATGATTGATTTATGCTGCATATAATAAGTATAGTCACGATTAAGATTATATTTTATGGTCTTATCATTTATTTGTAATCTTTGCTGTACTAAATCTGCTTTAATTGAATAATTTTCAGTAATAATAGTTATCTCTCTTCTATTAATACGATCAAGATAATTTAAATGTATTTGTGCCATAGGACATTTTTTCATGACAATCATTAAGCTGTACATATCATCACTACTTATCTGTAGAGAACTATACTTTCCACCAATTGCTACAATCCTATCCCAATCGCCAAAAAACCATTGAAGATAATCTAATTCGTGACTAAGATCAAGTAGAACCCCTCCCCCTTCAGCTTTTTTAGCTGAATAACTCCTCCTATAATTCTGTTCTGGTCTCCAATCAGGCAAATATTGACCTACATAAATCTGAATATATAGTGTACGTTCTTTCTTTATAATTTGAAATATCTTTTGAAGTATTGGATGAAATCTCAAATTGTATCCTACATAACCTTGTTTAAAACTATTGTTTGGAATACTTTTAACTGTATCAAAAATCGGCTTTTCTACAAGAATAGAACCTTTATATCCATAATTGGCCAATTCAACTAAAGAGTCATAGTGTTTGTTTGTCTGATTTGCAATAACAATATAATCTGGATTTTCTTTTTTAAATGCACTATATAAATTAGGATACCTTAAAGAATAAGGTATATCTCTTTGACTAACCACAGCCACTCTGCAATTGAATTCTTTTAAAATTCTGACATGTCTCTGCCCAATTGATCCATATCCTACTACAACGCAATTCATTTGAACACCCTATAAAAATCCAACTTTGCTTGATTAAAATCCTCTATTTGTCCAATATCAATCCAATATTCTCGAATAGGAAAAATCGATACTTTTTCATCATTAGCTATTATATTTTCGAATAATTGGTTCATATCAAAGTAAGAATCCCTGGGTATTTTATCTAATATATGAGGATTCAGTACATATATTCCTGCATTTATAAAGTTTGTATAGACAGGTTTTTCTTCAAATCCAATAAGTTTATCTTTATATAATTTAACTACACCATATGGAACTTGAAAATCATAGCTATACACAGCAATTGTGGCTTTAGCTTGATGTTCTATATGAAAATTAATTAATTGTTTAAAATTAACTTTAGTTAAGATATCTGCATTCATAACAATAATAGGTTGTTTGGTTTTTATTGGAAATAAGCTCAAAGAACCAGCCGTTCCCATTTTTATTTCTTCATGTATATACTTAATTTCCACACCCCATTTAGAACCATCTTGGAAATAGTCTCTAATTTGTTCACCTTTGTAATTAATAGAGAAGCAAAACTTATAAAATCCTTGCTCTATAAAAATAGATAATATAATTTCTAAAAGTGGTCTTTCCCCAATTAACAACATCGGTTTAGGGCAATTACTTGTTAATGGTCTAAGTCTACTTCCCAATCCCCCTGCCATTAAAACGACCCAATTTTCATTTTTAGAAGAATGAAGAAAATCATCTAGCTTTTTTATTCCTATTACATGATCCTCATTATTTAATATAGGTAGATGACGAATCTTATTAGTTTTAAAAATATTCAATATCTCTTTTTCATCTTTTATCTCAGTAATAGTAATAGGAGCTTTATTCATGATTTTCTCAACAGAATCATCTAAAGATATTCCATTTAGCAATCCGCGACGAACATCTCCATCAGTAACTGTCCCTAATAATTTATTATCATGATTAACTATAAGAGCAATTTGTAATGAATATAATTCAATAATTTTAATCGTTTCTCGAATACTTGTATTTGGTAATACTAATACCTGTCTCCACTCCTCCATATTACATCTATCCTTTCCAACTTAAAATCCACTTAAATTATTTAGCTGGGATTCCTTTTACTATAGTATTATCTGGAACATTTTTTGTGACAACAGATCCTGCTCCAACAATTGAATGTTCGCCAATAATCATTTTTTCATTAATGGATTTTCCTTGAAGAATACATGCATTAGCCCCAATACAGGAACCAGTAGATATTTTTACATTTCCCGATATATTTGCTCCAGGAGAAATAGTAACAAAATCTTCTATTATACAATCATGAGCAACAGTACAATTAAGATAATATATTCCAAAGTTGCCTATTTCAATATTATTAGTTATTCTCGCTCCAGCACAGACAATATTGCCAACCTTTTTCTCTAGCTCTTCTAATTGTCTATAACCAAAAGTTGCTGTAGGATGAATAAGATTAACATAATTTAAAGTAGGATACTTTTCTGTTATTTTTTTTCGAATCTTCGTATCACCAATACCAATGATAAATTTGTATCCTGCTTGAGCAATAGCATAAACACTCTTTTCAGTAGCTATAGAAAAGTTGTTTATACTTTCTTCTTTATCCTTATCTATAAAGATAATATCCTTGTAGCCCAATATAAAAGCTATATCACGTACTTCACGTGCAAAGCCAGAAGCTCCAAAAATAGCAATTTTCATCTAATCATCTCATCCTTTTTATAAAAATAAAGTGATGGTTTTCCTATTAAGTCCCAATATAATAAAGGTGATAAACCTCCACCTGGTCTTTTAACAGTCAAATTTTTCTCTGTAAAAATTTCTCCTTTTTCAATATTACATGCAGCAACAATACTTTTACGAGTAATATGTTGATTGTTAATTTCAGATGAAGTAGGCTTCTTATATGGTTTACCAAGGGCTTTTTCTACTTGGCGTATACCCTGAACCATTTCATATAACTCCTTAGGCTCCAAAGATGCTTTATGGTCTGGACCAGGCAAATTTCTATCTAAAGTAATGTGCTTTTCTATAACAACAGCACCTAAAGCTACTGCTGCTAAAGGCAACGCTATTCCCAATGTATGGTCTGAATATCCAACAGATAAACCAAAGCATTTATTTAAAGTATTTAGTACCTGTAGATTGGTTTCCTCAAAAGGTGCTGGATATTCTGTAGTACAATGAAGTAAAACTACGTTTTCGCACAAATATTTCTGACCCATATCAGAATAGTAAGCTTTTTTAAAAACATCTCTAGAAGGAATACTTCTATTTTCCCTTCCATTTATATATCCAAAAGCAAGAACACCTAAAGCTTCTTCAATATCTCCCAAAGTAGACATCCCTGTAGACAGGATTATCTTTTTTCCAAAAGTAGCTGCATTTAATAATAGAGGCGCATTAGTAATCTCACCAGAAGCTATTTTGATTGTGGACATATTCATTTGATTTATTAAAAAATTTAAACTATCTAAATCAAATGGTGTCGATAAAAATTGTATATTCTTTTTAAGGCAATATTCTTTCAAAATAAAATGTATTTGTTCACTTAACTGTAATTTTTTTACCATTTCATACTGACTTTCCTTTATATCTGTATTTCTAATTTGGTAATCTGCTTTTGGTGCATGATAAATCATAACTTCATCTGCCTTAAATGTTTGAATTTTTACTGCATCAACACCTGCTTCAACAGCAACATCAATTAGTTTTTTAGCTATTTCTAAAGAACCATTATGATTTACTCCTATCTCGGCAATTACAAAAACTCTATTAGTCATATTTCACCTACTTTATAAAAAATTTTTTTCAACAAAACTCTATAGTCTTTAATAGACCTAATAATATTAAGTATCTTTGTAGCACTATTCCCATCTCCATAATAATTCTCAACATTTGAGCAATCTTTTACAAAAGCTCTTCTTATTGCCTTTTCAATTTCTGTTCTCTCAACATCACAGTTAATTACTGAAGAAGTTAAAAGTCTTCCCTTTTGTCTATCTCCTATATTTACAGTAGGTTTATTAAAATACGGAACCTCATATATACCGCTAGAGGAATTTCCCACTACTGCATCTACTTGAGCAATAAGACTGTAATAGTATAGCTGTCCTAGAGAAGTATAAACAATAGCATTAGAATGTCTAGCAACAAAATCATCTAATAAATCAACGATTTCTTGTGATCCTGGATCAGCATTAGGCCTAGTAAAAATCAAACCAACTTCAGAACCAAGATTATGTAGTGCTTGTAACAGTTCATTAAACTGTTGACCAGAAGTTTGACAATCCAATGTTACAGGATGAAAGGTTACAAGCAAATTTTTCTTTAAAAAAGTAAATTTAAGAAACTTTTCTAACTCAAAACGATTTATTAGCTGTAGTCTTATAATACGATCTATTCCAAGACTTCCAACATTATAAATATTTTCAGGGTTTTCTCCTAGTTGCTTAACTACTTGTAAAGAATATTCATTGGTTACAAAATGAAGATGTGACATTTTAGTGATACTATGCCTTATAGATTCATCAAAAGCACCCTCCGTTATGTCTCCTCCAGCAATATGCCCAATAGGAATCTTAGCTATCAATGCAGCCTGAGCTGCTGCTAAAATCTCATATCTATCACCTAGCAAAACCAATAAATTTGGCTTCAATTGCTCAAAAATATCTGCAAAACTAATTACTGCTACACCCATTGATTTAGTAATTCCTACAGGAGTATCACTAGATAAAAGCATTTCTACTTTTCTATCAATAATCAAACCATCTTTTTCTATCTCTTGATATGTTAAACCAAATTCAGGAGATAGATGGGTACCTGTAACAATTAATTGCAATTGTAACTCGTCATCTTTCTCTATTTTTTTAATTAATGTATAAAGTAATCCATATTCTGCACGAGATCCAGTAACTACACAAATTTTACGTTTCATCATTATCCTCTCCTAAACAAGTAACATACAACAAAGTAACGAATATTTAAAATCATTAATTATATATTATAAGTATCCCATTTATACATTTTTAGATTATCTGGTTGACTAAACCACTCTGCTGTTTCTTGTAATCCTTTTACAAAACCATTTTTGCTGCCATACTTGGGATTCCATCCAAACAATTTTCTAGCTTTACCAATATCCGCTCTAAGACGATTTACTTCACTTTTTTCAGGTCGTATTCGCTCTATATCAGTTTCAATTTCTACTTCAGTATTCATAACTTCTGCAATAGTTTGAGCTGTTTCTACTATAGATATTTCAAAGTCGCTTCCTATATTTATAACCTCTCCAATTGCTTTATCACATTTGGCAACCTCAATAAATCCTTGTGCTGTATCTTTAACATAATTAAAATCTCTAGTAGGAGTTAAAGACCCTAATTTAATTTTTCTTTTCCCTTGAGCTATTTGAGTAATGATTGTTGGAATAACTGCTCTAGCAGATTGTCTTGGTCCATAGGTATTAAATGGACGAATAATAGAAACAGGTGTAGAAAAAGAATTATAAAAAGAAATAGCTAATTGATCTGCTCCAATTTTAGAAGCAGAATAAGGAGATTGTCCTTGTAATGGATGACTTTCAGGAATAGGAACATATTGTGCTGTTCCATAAACCTCACTAGTAGATGTGTGTACCACTTTTTCTACTTCTAACTCTCTAGCTGCTTGTAAAATATTTAATGTCCCCTTTATATTTGTATCAACGTATGCCTCAGGTGAATAATAAGAATATGGTATAGATACTAATGCTGCTAGATGTAATACAATATCACAGCCCTCCATTGCCTTCTTAACTACATACGCATCCCTAATATCTCCTGAAAATATCTCTATATTTTTTTTTATCTTTTTAGGAAAAGTATCAATCCAACCCCAAGAATTAAATGAGTTATAATACACAAAAGCACGAACACTATACCCTCTGCTTACTAATTCCTCCGTTAAATGAGAACCAATAAAACCATCTGCACCAGTTACAAGTAACTTTTTTCCCTTTAAGTCCATCTCATCCCTCCCAATAAATTATAACTGTATTTATATAATATAATTTATGTTTCATGCTTATAAATAGAACATAAGCCATTGATTATACCTAAATTTACTTTATCTTAAATCAATGAACATGTTTCTTATTACATACATAAAATAATTGTAATAAAGATGATAGTTATTTAAGGGGTGATAATTGTGCCTAAAAATAAAAATTTCAACAATAATCCTTTAATAAATAAACTTAGTAACATATCAACCTTATACAAGCCAACCCCCATTATTAATAATAAAAATTGCTCTGATATAAAAAATGATATTTTCCAACAAGAACTATATACTTCTCATCTAGAAGTAAATCTATTAAAAGCCGATGTATATCAATATAATACTTTATCTAATGGAGAAAAAAGAATTTATACGAATGAAGATGAACTAACTGAATACGGAAACAGAGGTATACTTGATCCTAATACGGTATCTTATTTTGACTTATTTATTAATGGAGTATTACAACCAAAAGTAAACTATGAAATTGAAAAAGGATTGCTTATACTAAAAACCAAAGATATTCCCCTAAAAGGAGCCCCTATTATTCTTCATTTTATTACATTTAAAAAACCAATAACAAATAATTTAAATACAGCCACTGCAAAAGGCAGTATACCATCTGGAGATATATTTGCTGGCCCTATACAAGACATGGATATAACTTCTAATGGAGCTCTTGAAAATTATTTAAAATTGGAAAAAGATATCATCTCAGGACCTACATTAGTCGCTGTAGGACATATATCAACTTGGGTATTTTCACTGACAGTTACAAATACAGGAGATATACCAATAAACAATATTGTTATAACAGATAATATTCTGGTAGATAATGTTTTAAACATACAATCTCTTTCCCAATCCCAAAGTGATATAACTATAAATGATAAAACAATCATTTGGAATATAGGTACCTTAAATATAGGAGAAACTGTTACTATAAACTTTGAATTAGAAGGATTTTTTAAAGCTAGTGGGACTCGTTTTATCAACCGAGGTCTATCAACTGGTAATAGTTCATTAGGAAATATAAAATCCGATATTGTTTCAGGAGAAGCAATACAGGTTGTTAAAAGTTTAGATATCGTTAAAACTATTACATCTGGTCCAACAAAAGTGAATATTGAAGAAAACAATACTTGGAGAGTAGAAATAAAATTAGTCAATCTCAGCGATTTTATTGCATCTGATGTTATTGTAACGGATACTTTGTTTGTTGAAAATATTAAAAACACTAAAATTGTTAGCATATCTCAAGGTAAAGCCACTTTTATAGATAATAAAATTATATGGAAAATTGATACACTAGATAAACTAGAAACTGTTGTTATAGTAGTAGATATAACAGGCTCTTTCACTACAGATGGATTTAAAAGTTTAGATAGTGCTTCAGCTTCGGCAAATATAGAGACTGGTGAAATAGTTGTTGGATCTTCTCAAGACATAAAAATTATAGTGTATCCAGATATAAATTCAGTAAAAGAAGAATTGCTATTACAAAAATTTATAAAAGCTAAATCTTTAACTACGTTTTTAGGGAAATCCCAAACATGGAAAGTGGTTTTAAAGGTTACTAATTTTACAAGTGATATATTAGAAAACTTAATTGTTACAGATTATATTTTGTTTGATAAATCTGACAATATTGATGCTATATCTGTATCTTCAGGTAATACTATGATATTTAATGACTCTATTATTTGGAACATTGATAAACTTCTACCTGGTAAAACCTTATGGGCTTTTTTTGAAATCAAAGGTAGTTTCAGTGCTACTGGTTTACGTTCTATGAACAGATCTATAGCTACTGGATCAAATTCAAACTCTGGTAATTATATATTGTCAAATATTGTTTCTGGAGCATCAATTAGAGTTCTAGATCCTATTGACGATTTAAAAATCACTTGCATCATTACTAACAAAGTCTATTCTCAATATCAGTGTAGAATTTGTTTTGAAAACATCAATATAGATATAGAAAATAAGGATTTCAAAAGCATTATATTCAAACCTGGAAATATTATAAAAAACTCCCTGAAAATAACCAGCATAGATAATAATCCAAATCATAGACGAGTTCAGTTTATTCTACGAATACCATTTGAAATAACTACTATAGATGGGAGCATAAAAAAAGGATACTTACCAGCTATATCTAAGGACATCGTCATGTTTATACCAGATGCAAGAGATGAGTTTTACTTTGACATTTTAGCAGAAACTAGTTCCAAATTTTTAACAAATCCTATTAAAACAAATAATAAATTAGTCTTTTCAGTAGGTACATTTATAATTATTAAAGCAATAGGAAATGTCCAATTGTTGATTCCTAGCTTTGACTTCTATATAGAACCTCGTCCTTGCCAAGATTTTAATAAATCATCAATATGTGATACCTTTAAGCTTCAGAAAATGCCTAATTTCTTTCCACTGCAAGATGAATCACGTAATAAACCATGTATTCCAAAAAAACCTAACAAAGATAATCAAATTCCACCTATATTTGGCAAGTTAAATATTGAAAAACATATTACATCTGGTCCTTTAGAAGTTAATTCAAATGTTCAAAAAACATGGAGAATAGAAATCAAAATAACCAATAATGGATTTGGCCCCATTAGCAATGTTATAGTAACAGATATTTTATATTTAGACAATTTAGTTGATTTAAACATTATTAATCTTACTCAAGGTACTACATTGCGAAAAAATAATCAAATCATCTGGAATATAGGAACATTGAATTCTGGTAATGTAGTTGTACTAGTTGCAGAAATAACAGGTATCTTTAATGGGGGTAATAAAATTATCCCTACAGAAAACTATCAATATAATGCGATTTCAGATGGAATTAAAAAAGAGTATACAAACGATGATGAGTTAACTGAATATGGCGATATGGACATTCCTAATCCAAATACAATTTCTTGTTTTAATCTATATGTTAACGGAGTATTACAACCTAAGGTAAACTATACAGTACAAGAAGGACTTTTAACCTTAACAACAGAGGACATTCCACTAAAAGGAACACCCCTTATTCTTCAATATTTGATAATAAAAAATTCAAATGGTGAAGTAATTAAAATGGAAACTTATGAATATAACACCATTTCAACTGGCAAAAAAGTTTACACAAATGCTAATGAATTAATTGAATACGGAAATAGAGGAATCCTCAATCCTAATGATACCTCTTATCAAAATCTATTTATAAATGGAGTCCTCCAACCCAGTGTTAACTATACTATTGAACTAGGTCTTCTTATTTTAACCATAGAAAATCCACCTATATTTGGAGCTCCCATTACCTTACAATTTGTTACTCTATTTTATAAATAAAGGGCTTTTCAAAAAAAACAGGTCAAAGAGCATTTGCTGTAAGACCTGTTTTTTAGTATGATTAAAAAGAAGATGATCACTACCTTTAGAAACATTCGTATACTAAATCCTTTTATACTTTTTTCCCATAGTCTTTTGATATAAAGATCTCAACATTTCAATGGTTTCCTTATCCATGTCTTTTTTTCTAATTAAAGAAGCCTGATTCATATTAAAATAAGTAATGAAATAATCCTTTGACTCTAAAACTTGATAGAGCTGGATATACTTAATCTTAGATTCTCCTTCAAATACTGTGCTCTTTATAATTAAAAAATCCTCATAGAAATCTAATGTTTCTTGTGAATTAAATACTCCTGTTTTGTCAGTTTTAATCCGCTGCTTATTTCTCCTTTCAACTTTAAAAATTATTGTAAGAATTGCTGCAACAGCTAATACAATCCATAAAATAATAAATCTTGTTACACTAAATTGATTCTCTCTATAAGCAATAAAAGTAGCCATCAAGGCGGATATCAAAAGTATAAAAGGGATTATTATCTTGCTCCTTAAGAATGTGGATATATATAAAAACTTATGATAGTCTTCTTTTTCCATAGAAGTTTTTACTGTAAATAATTTATTATCGTTCACATTTACACCTCAATTTACATTATGTTTACCATTTTTATCCAAAGAGTTCCACTTCCTTCAACAATTATTCCATTTTCTTGATCTCCAATATCAAAGCCCCTTTGAAAAATTGTTCATCGCAAAACAAATTTCGTTTTAAGTATAACAGAAATTTGTTTTGCCAATATCATTTTCATAAACTTCTACTATTATCTTTCAAGCCGTCTCCAATGCACGATACATAGAATTTAATCATTTTTTATTTGAAGATCAAATCCCATTTTATTTACAATATTTAATATTTCCTGTCTTTTTGGATTAGCATTATTAAACTTTGCAACCACCTGATTGCTAAAGCTATCAACTCTTCTATTTGCATTCCTAAGATCATAATAGTTACGCATTTCTTCATCATAATCCTTTAATTCTTCTAAATAATTTTCAAAGGTAATATATTTATTCTCAAAAACTCTGTATTTCATATCCATTCTTGGCTTAAGCTGTGGATTCTGATTTGGATATCCAATACCAAGTCCTACAACCGGAAAAGTCAACTCAGGTAATTGTAAAACTTCACAAATCTTTTCAGAATCATTAAGTATGCTACCTAAGTAGACTGTACCCAAGCCAAAAGCTTCAGATGCATTTACAATATTTTGAGCTGTAATACAAGCATCTGTAAAAGCTGAGAAAAAATTATCCATATCTCTAACACTTTCTTCAATAAAATTTTTTTCTTTGGCAATCTGAGAATTTCTATATTGATCAACGATAAAAATTAAAAGCTCCGGTACTCTTGCAACATACTCCTGCTTGCAAACTTCAGATATTTCTTTTTTAATTTCATTATCTGTAATACGAATAATTGATGAGGCCTGCATACCATTAGCAGTAGCCGTTCTCTTAGCAACTTCCATCAATTGTTCAAAAATTTCTTTTGGTATATTTTCATCTGTAAACTCACGAATAGTCCTATGTGAAAGTTGTTTTTGAATCATTCCATTTGTTTTTCTCATTTTTCATTCCTCCTCATAAGATATATTTATATATACCCAAGAAAACAGAATATACAAAACTCCTTTTCATATAACAAAGTGTTCATGATTTTTAATACTTATCTTTACTTATTTAGATTCCAGCATATATTTTTTCTCAAACCCTTTGTTCCTCAGATTTCCATAAATAAATCCCACTATTGCACCAACAGTTGCTGGAATTATCCAACCTAGTCCCTTTGAATAAAACGGTAGAATATTGAGGATATTAACTTTTAGACCAAATTGCCCCAACGCATCTAGAATGCTGATAGAGGAAGTACATATCATAGCAAATAAATACACATAAGAATTTCCCTTAAAAAAATTATTTAATAATGCAAGTACCATAAGAACAATTGCCATTGGATATATAGCAGTCAATACTGGAACTGAAATATTAAGTATTTGTGTCAATCCTACATTTGCAAATATCATGCTTGATACAGAAAGTATTGTAATCAAAGTTCTATACGAAACCTTTGGTATCAACTTTGTAAAGTATTGACTACAAGAAGTTAGAAGTCCTACGGATGTTGTTAAACAAGCAAGAGAAAATATTACTCCTAATAATACTGTTCCCCTTTGTCCAAATAAATAAAATACTACATTTGTAAGGGCTTGAGCTCCATTTTCAGTTACTCCAAATCTCGTCTGTGAAACAGCTCCTAAATATGCAAGCATTACATATATAATAGACAATAACAAACCTGCTATTGCTCCCGCCTTTATTGTATTTGACACAAGTTTTTTTTCTTCTGTTACTCCCATTTCTTTTAAAGCAATCGAGATTACAATACCAAAATTAAGGGCTGCTATAGCATCCATTGTCATATATCCTTCTAAAAACCCTTTAAGTAAAGGAAACTGTGCATAATCACCTATTGGTGCTGCAATTTCACCTATTGGTTTAAACAAACTAAATACAAATATACTTAATATTAAAACCAATAATGTAGGTGTTAAGACCTTTCCAAATCTATCTACAAGTTTTGATGGTGACATACATAGCCAATAGGCTATCCCAAAATAAACTAAAGTATATATAAATAATGGCAAACTACTTTCACTTACCGTATTTGATAAGAATGGTGAAATTCCCATTTCAAACGCTAAGCTTGCTGCTCTTGGTATACCTAAAAAAGGTCCTATTGATAAATAAATCAAAACCGTAAAAGCGAAAGCAAACCTTGGATGCACACGACTCGCTAGTATATGAAGTCCACCAGCTTTAGCAACTACAGCAATTGCAAGTATTGGAAAACCAACAGCTGAAAATAAAAAACCTCCCATTGATGCCAGCATATTTGTTCCTGATAATTGTCCTAATAAAGGTGGAAATATTAAATTCCCTGCACCAAAAAACATTGAAAATATCATCAAACTCACGAATAATAACTTTCTACTTTCCATTTTTCCCATTTTGAAAACCTCCAATTCATTTTTTTAATATTATGAATATAGTTTATAATACCAATATCACTCTCCATATTCTCCCTCCTTATTGCTTATTTTTTTAATAAAAAAACCCGTCCCCAAAAAAGGGACGAGTTATACTCGCGTTACCACCCTAGTTCTATAAATTAAAATACAAAAATTAATTTATAACACTTATCAACGTACATTATAATACGTGTTCCTTTTAACGGTAGACTACCTGCATTACTTACTAATTTATATTTCAGCTCTGCTTCTCGGAGATGATTTTCAACTAATCTTTGAACATTGACTTTCACCATAATGCCAACTCTCTGTAGAACAATAAACTAGCCTACTCTTTCTCTTCATAGAATTTATATATTAATTTTTTGTTATTATATATCATATATTTGCCAATGTCAATATAGTAGACACATTTTCTCGAGCCGTTCCCATTGCATTTATTATAAAATTTCTAATAATCTTTGATAATTAATTTTAATAAATGGCTTATCTCCAATAATTTCTTCTTTCATCATTACGTGATAATATCCTGTTTTACTTGCTTCCCTTGCCATATCATTACCTCAATAATATTTTACTATTTTATTTAAAACTATACAAAAATAGCCACGCCCAACCAATTCTATATATAATCAGATGCTTTCTTGTGCTCAGACGGATCTATATGTTTTGAGTTGTATATTTCCACTGCTTTTTTTATTCCATCTATTGACATATAGGGTAGATATGGTTCTATATACCCCCAATTTCCTGTTTTTTGTATAATATCTAAAGCTTTTTTATCAGCACTGCTTATATTAAAGTCCAGAGAATTTTTTGTATTATTAGAATTGTTATGGCTATTATTATTGTTCATCGTTAAATTGACAGAACCATCATGGCTATTCCATTGAACGTTAAATTCCATATATTCCAACAGTTCTCTCATTGGCATATATAATTGTGCATCAGAACTACTATCTTTTCTAATGGAAATAAGTGCATTCTTTAATGGTACTTCATTTCCATAGAAATAAACCTTCGCATTGCTAAAGTTAGCTGACTTAATCTCACTAAAAGCAAAAGTTGTTGTTATTCCTAAAGTGCCAATAACTATACCTAAAATCAAGCTCTTTACATCAATTTTCTTCATTATTTCACCCTCCCAACTGCAAATTATGTAAATCTACTATATGTCAACAATCATTTATGTAAAAATAAAATTCTCATTAATCTCACTATACTATATTTTACCTTAAAAATAAATATTAAAATACGAAATTTTTCACTGGTTTGTTGATTCAACTCACTAGTAAATTACTATAAAAATGCAATGAGGACGGTTCGAGGTCACTGAAAAAATGGTCTCGAACCGCACCCATTGCATTTATTTCAACTTTCTTCACTATGCTTTAGGCTCTTCAGTATAAAAGCAGAAAGGCAGCCGCAAAACAGTAAGCTAATGCAACTAAGTATTACTTGACTTGTTGATGCGTCATAGTAGCCAGAAATAGTAAATACAGCCGTAATAGGATACAAAGCTTTTAGGGTATTTGACATACTCATAAATAATCCAACAAAAGAATACATTTCAGTAAACACCAATGCAAGCCAATACCCCTTTTTCATGTACGATACCAAAGTAATAATGGGTGAGATAGCAAGGAATATACCTAAGCCGTCCAGAAAATATGCTTTCAGAAAATTTAGAACTATTCCTATTGATAAATCAGAAAAATGTAATATGGCCTCAACCGAAAATGTTATAGCAAAGAGTAACAAGTAAAGGAGTATGCTGAACGCAAAAGTAACAATCATTTTTGCAGCAGTTAAGTTCGTTTCATTTACGGGAATAAGTCGAAGAGATTTTATTGTATCCTCCTGTTCTTCACGACAAATCATATAACTACCTAAAAGAGCAATGACCGCTGGAAGAACAAAAATTGTTGCCAGTGGTTGAGCTACAGCCATATACCAGCCTACATTGTCTATATTCTGAGAGTCATCATACACATTCTGACCTCCTAGAAATACAATAACCGCTATCATAACCGTAGCAAAAACTGTAATCCAAACAATCTTTGAACGGCGAAGTTTTTGACATTCCACCCAAAGTAATTTTTTCATGATTCACACCTCACCTTCTTCTTCCCAATGCAATATTTGCAAGTAATACTGCAACAATATCCCAAACACAAATACAAAGAAATGCTAAAGGAATGTTAATTGCTTGTGTAAATGCAACACCCGGAATATCTCCATTTCGCATGATGATAACTGCCATGCTGGATAACGGGTGTAAATACATATTTACCGTCATTAAGATAAAACCGGAAAAGGCATACACCAATGTGATACAAGCTGGAAGAATATATCCTTTTTGTGCCGCAGCAATTGCTAAAATCGGTAGCATTACAAACGCAGTAAGAACGCCAATCTCCAAACACTTTTTTAGCAAAAATATTACGCTTCCCCATTCAAATGCTACATATCCGGGAACTACACTGAATACAACGGAAGCAACGGCTGTAATCAGCATGAAACAAATGGAGTAAATCAAAACCACAAAAAATTTACTGAATAAGTATCCCATTTTACTGACAGGCACAATCCAAAGTTGTTTGAGCATATCATACTGATTTTCTTCACGGATAAGCATGGTGCAAAGCATTCCTAAAACAACAGGCAAGATAATAAACGTCGTATAATTGAACGCTGACCATTTATAAAACTGTAACGGATCACCACCTGTTTCTTTCACATATTTAAATAATAAGAATGCTAGAAATGGCATTATGAGAGCTGACAACATCATAATCCACACAAATTTTCTACGTCGTAATTTAAGGAATTCTATTTGAATAAGTCTAAGCAATGCCTTCTCCTCCTGTGATTTTTTTAAAATAGTCCTCTAAGGTGTCATTACAAAGTTGAGAACTAATAACGGTTATATTCTGCATCACAAGGGCTTTATTGATTTCACCCATATCCAGAGCGGTATCATAAATCCGTAAAGTATGGTCGTCTTGAACAGAATAATCTTTCAAGTGAAATTGACGTTCTAAAATCAGTGACGCTTTCGGAATGTCTGAAACTTGCAGCAGGATATATTTACGGTTTTTCTTTTCCAGTTGGCTCATGCTACTTTCCTCCAAAAGAACGCCGTTGTCGATGATTCCAATATCATCTGCCAATAATGAAATTTCTGAAAGAATATGGCTAGAAATAATAATTGTCTTTCCTTGCTCAACGCTCAAATTCTTAATAAAATCTCTTACTTCTGCAATGCCGATAGGGTCAAGACCGTTTGTAGGCTCGTCCAAAATCAACAGTTCCGGGTCATGCAAAATAGCATTCGCAATACCAAGACGCTGCTTCATTCCAAGGGAATACTTACTAAACAACTTTTTATCTTTATAAGGTAATCCTACTACTTTCAATGCGTTTTCAACTGAGTGTAGGGCGGCTGTACCACGCAGCTTCGCAAAAATCTCCAAGTTTTCCGTTCCTGTCAAATTTGGATAAAATCCAGGTGTTTCAATAATAGCACCGATACGGGGATATACCTGTTTTTCTTGACCTTTGATATTTTGTCCAAACACCTCTACCTCGCCAGATGTGTTTGGAGTCAACCCTAAAATCATTTTCATAATAGTAGTTTTTCCGGCTCCGTTACGCCCTAACAGACCGTAAATCCGACCTTTTTTTACATGGAGATTAACTGAGCTAACTGCTGTCTGCTCTCCGTAAATTTTTGTCAGTTGTTTCGTTTCAATCACAAAATCATTCATATAAAATTTCCTCCCTTTCGATAACTGTACTCTTGCAATGTGATAAACGATTATAAAGGCAGAAACAATCACAATTAAAAGTATAAAACATTAACCTTGCCAAAACCTTGCCGTAACCTTGTTTTTATCTTGTTTTAGCAGTAAAAAAGCCCTGTGCTGTCACAGGGTTTTTGGTAATAAAACCGTAAATGTAGTTCCAGAGCCAGGAATGCTAGCCACTGTAATCGTTCCCTTGTGGGCGCTGACAAGCTCTTTGGAAATAGAAAGCCCAAGCCCGTTTCCTTTGGCAGCCCGTGAATGGTCGCATTGGTACATTCTTTCAAAAATATGTGGGAGATTATCAGAAGATATACCTTTCCCATTGTCTGTTATTACAATTTTGGCTTGCTGTTCATTCTCAAAGATACGCAGCGCCATATTATCACCCCCACTATGGGTAATAATATTTTGTAATAGATTATTGAGAATACGGGTATACGCAGTTGCGTCTATGTGCATGGAATACTCTGTTTCAGGTATATCAAATTCATATTCAAAATGACTGTTTTCTAAAATAGGAATCCAATCAGCTATAATATTACGGGATAACTCATTCAAATCAAAAATCTCAAAATGAAAAATTTGTTCCCCGGAATCTAATTTAACCCATTCAAACAGATTTTCTACAAAATGTTTTAAGTGTTGGGCTTTATCAGACGCAACATGGATATATTCGTCCTTTTCTTCTCCTACAACGATTTTACTTTCGATTGCTTCCAAATAACCAACCAATGAAGCAAGTGGAGTTTTCACATCATGGGAAAGACTTGCCATTAGCCGTTTGTATGCCTGCTCTGATTGTTTTTGCTGAATAAGCCGTGATTGGCTGTTGATTGCAATTTCGTTAATACCATAACAAATTTGCCTTGTCATATCGCTCTCCATTGCTAAAATACGTCGATTAAGGTTTCCATTTTTTATATCTTCTAAAGCATCTTTCATAAGTGCAAGTTGTGTTTGGACACGCCGTAAGATAGAAACAAGGTACGCTATAATAAGTAGGGCAAGAACCAACGCAAAAATCAGATAAACACTCATATTTATATCAAGCCTCCTTATTAAAACGATAGCCTACACCTCGAACTGTTAAAATATAAAATGGACGATTGGGGTCTGGTTCAATCTTTTTACGCAATTTACTGATGAAAGACATAATGTTGCTATCGTCGAAAGCATATTCTCCTTCCCACACTTGCGTATAAATCTGTTTTTTGGTAAACACCCGTCCTTTATTAGAAGATAGAAAGGAAAGCAAATCAAACTCTTTGCTTGTAAGCTCAATTGGAATATCATTGACAGAAACAATGCGGCTTGCTTTATCAATAACCATTCCTTTCAGCACCATGCACTCCTTATCTATTTCCGTCGTAGGGTTGTTTAAGGTGGTATAGCGGCGAATAAGAGAATTAACACGAGCCATCAGTTCGTTAATACTGAACGGCTTTGTCAAATAATCATCAGCACCAAGCCGCAGCCCGGAAACTTTATCTTCCTCGTCATTTTTGGCGGTTAGCATAAGCACCGGGATATTACTTGTTTCCCTAATTTTTTTCAGAACTTGAAAACCATCTATATCCGGCATCATTACGTCCAAAATCACAAGAGAAAGAGAGCAGCTATTTTTATTTTCGTCGGCCAGACGCAGCCCCTCTGCACCGCCATGTGCAATAATAGCAGATAAATTCTCTTGCTCTACGCATTTTTTCATAAGAGCGCAAAGCTCTTTGTCATCGTCTATGATTAAAACTCTATTTTTCATTTTTTCCTCCCATATCCATCCTCTTTTTTCTTGCATCCGCTGGTTTTTTCGCATCCCTTGGGATTGCCCATGCATGACCGAAGCGAACTGCTCCGTCAATTCTGTTTTCTTTGCAGAGTTTTTGTATTCTCCGCTTGGAGATTCCCCATTTATCAGAAGCCTGTTGCACAGATATATAATCAAGCATTTGTATTCCTCCACCATGTATATTGATTACAGTATATACGCAAAAACGAATAAAATCAAGAATTCGTTTTATACAAATATGTTCGTGGTACAGTCATTACTGGTTCGTTCTCAATCCTATGTCATACTGTAAAATTGAGATGGGAGGTAAACTGACAGTGGAGGATTTACTGAACAAGTCGGAATCACAACACGATACATAATGTCCATTGTATAAATGATACGATAAGAATGTAAGAAAGTGATCATTTAAGAATGTACAAATTGATTATATGTATAGTATAATTATCAATATTTAAATTGGAGGTAATTATGATTATACATATAGATGTTCA